>OLLL01000018.1_pt1 | contig 91690 bp, 78 predicted proteins | sample 1604541 | NCBI WGS metagenome assembly OLLL01 (sample SAMEA104055722, study PRJEB20765) | soil metagenome | isolation source: soil
CATCATTAATATCGGTACCTTTTACCGCAATCATGATCGGATTTTGTGTATTACCTGTAATGGATGCAGGCAGGATCGTTACTTTTACACCCGGTATTTTTGAAACTTCATCGCGGATGCCTTGTCCGAATGCATCGGTCGACATTTTCCGTTTTTCTTTGTCCACCAATGTTACCGATACTTCTGCAAGGTTACTGTTCGCGGAAGCGCTGGTAGTTAATGCACCCGATTGTGTTCCCACATTCGAAAATACTTTTACCACTTCCTTGTGTTTCATCAAAATCTCTTCTACTTTTTTTACCGTTTGATTGGTTTGATACAAAGGAGTGGATGGAGCTAAATCCAGCTGCACTACAAACTCACCACGATCCGATTGTCCGATGAATGTTGCACCTACAAAACCCGCAGGGATCAATGAACAGGAACCGATCAGCAATACAAACACACCGGAAACAATGTAACGTTTGTGTGACAACGACCATGTTAAAATACGGCCGTAGCTTTCTTTTAAATAATTGATGAAACGCTCAAAATTAATGTTCAGCTTTCCCCACAATGTTTTTGGATTCAATACTTCTACTTTTCCCCAACGCGATGCCAACAGCGGCGTTAATGTAAAGGATACGAACAAGCTCATCAGCGTGGAGAATACAATCACGAGTGAAAATTCTTTTAAGATATTCCCGATCAGGCCACCCGTTAATGCAAGCGGTAAAAACACCACCACATCCACCAGTGTAATTGCCATGGCGGTAAAACCGATCTCGTTACGGCCTTCCAATGCTGCCACGCGTTTTGATTTTCCCATTTCAAGATGGCGGTAAATATTTTCGAGCACCACAATACTGTCATCCACCAAAATCCCTACTACCAGCGACAATGCCATCAGCGTCATTAAGTTTAAGGAAAAACCAAATGTCCACATTAAAATAAATGTCGGGATCATTGCCGATGGAATGGCCACCAATACAAACAAAGAGCTTCTGACACTGTGCAGGAACATGATCATAACCAATGCAACAATAATTACTGCTAAATACAAATCGTGCATTACACCGTTTGCAGAGGCAAGTGTGTATACCGACTGATCGGTTGCGATCTCATAATTAAAATCTTTGGATGCAAAAAGTGTTTTAATGTCCGCCAGTTTTTTCTTTACATCGTTGCTCACACCCACTGCATTCGCATCGGTTTGCTTGGTGATCTGGATCCCGATTGCTTGTTTCCCGTTGATCCTGTTCATCAATGTAGATTCTGCGGAAGCATCTGTAACTGTTGCCACATCACTTAACAACACACGGCTTCCATCCGGATTTTCACGGATGATCAGGTTTCGCAATTCCGATACTTGCTTAATTTTTGCATCCAAACGGATCGCAAAACGGTTCTCGGTTGTTTTCACATTTCCGGCAGGATATGAAACGCCGCTCCCTGCAATCACTTGATTTACCTGGGTTGCAGAAATATTGTACGCGTGTAATTTATCATTATCCAGCGCTACTTCGATCTCGCGTTCGTTACCACCAATGATCGCTACCTGTGCTACACCGGAAACATTGGTCAATAAAGGTTTTACTTTCTGATCTATAAAATCATACAGCTCTGTTTGCGGCATTTTGGAAGTGATGCTCAACTTTAAGATCGGCGCATCATCCGTGCTGAAACGGTTTACAACAGGATCGTCCACGTCATCCGGAAGTGTTGCTTTCATCTGGTTAATTTTCCGTTCCGCATCGCGTTGTGCATTAATGCTGCTGATCCCGGATTTTAATGTAACCGTGATCACCGAAACACCTTCCTGCGAAGTGGATGTGATCACGTCCACGCCTTCGATCGCGGAAACTGCTTCTTCGATCGGTTTGGTCACACTGGTCTGCACTTCTTCCGAAGATGCACCACGGTAAACGGTTTGAACCGAGATCACATTTGCTTCGAATTTTGGAAGCAAATTATAATTGAGTGATTTATAACTTATAAATCCAAACAATATGAGTGTTACGAAAATTACTGTAATCAGTAACGGCCGTTTGATGGATATTTCTGTAATTGACATTGTTTGTATTTTTTAGTTGTTAATTTTTTCGATCACGCTTCCTTCGATCAGGTTGATCTGTCCGTCCACAATAATTTCATCTCCTGCATTTAATCCGCTCAGCACTTCAATGTTTTCACCTATTTCGCGGCCCAACACCAATTTGCGCTGTGTCGCTTTGTTGCCTGAAGTAATATATACATACGGATTTTTCATCCCGTCAGCCAATGCTCTTTTAGGAATTTGCAAAGCGTTTGCAGTTGTTCCTAAATTAAATTCGGCTTTTACATACGTTCCAGCTTTTAATTGCGTACTGTTATTGTCCACCAGTATTTCCACCTGGTAATTGTGGTTCTCATCGCCTTTCGGACTGATGAATGTTATTTTTCCATTGAATTTTTTACCCGGGAAAACATCGCTGGTAATGATTGCTTTATCTCCTTCTTTCAATTGATATACATCTTTTTCATTCACATACACCACTGCTTTCAGCTGGCTTACATTCACTACCGTTCCGATGGTTGTACCAACGTTTGCAAATTCGCCTTCCATTAATTTTCTTGAAGTGATGATCCCGCTGATCGGTGCTATAATATTAGCATCCGAAATTTGTTGCCTGATCTGGTCGGCTTGTAATTTATTATTTTCATAATTGTATTTTGCATCTGTTACTGCTGTTTCGTTGATCGCATTTCCTTTTAACAGGTCCTGGTTGCGATCATAATCATTTTTTAATTTTTCTACAGTCAGTTCCGTTGTTTGCAGCGTGATCTGTTTTTGTTTGGTATCAACGCTTCCGATCACTTCGCCTTTAGTTACTTTTGTCCCAAGGTCAAATTTTAATGACGTAATTTTCCCCAGCACGCTGGAAGAAATTACCGCTTCTTCTTCCGGTGCCAATACCGAAGGAATCGATAAATTTCCTGCAATAGGGAGCAACTGTACTTTTTGTACCGCCACTGAAACCGGCACTTCCGTGCGATCCACTACTTTATTATTTTCATTGATTGCTTTTTTATTTTTTGCCAGTGTGATTGCTATCGAGGCAACAACAACAACAATAATTGCGATGGTGATGATTCTGTTTTTCATTTTGAATGTGATTTAATATTTTATAACTGTTTGATGTATGTGCTTAATGTTCCCTGTGATTTTTCGTAATCCAGCCTGCCCGATAAAAAGTTAAGCAACGATGTAATGTAATTGCTTTGCGCTTCTTTGTATGCGTAATCTGAATTCAAAAAATCAGATAACGATGCTGTCCCTTTCTGGTATTGCAAGCTGGTAGATTCAAAAACATCTTTTGCGAGATCAAGGTTTTCTTTGTTATTGTTCAGGTTGGTATAAGAGCTCAGCAATTGTGTGGTTGAATTCTGATATTGCAACTGAAAATTGTTGATGCTCAGCTTCATATTTTCCTGTGCATTGGCATAGTTCAGCTTGCTTTCTTCCAGCTGGCTGTATCTGCGCAAACCACTAAAGATCGGCACCGATAATTTTAATCCTACGGATGAATAATCAAACCAACTGTCAAACGCCATATCAAACTGGTTGGAATATGCTTGTCCACCGTAGCGTGCATACCCCGATAACACAGGAAAAAATGCTGCTTTTTTCCGTTTCACATCCAAATCCTGGATGACCAGGTTTTTTTCCTGGATTTTGTAATCCAACCTGTTGTTCACATCAAATGTTAATGTGGCTGGCATGTTCATTTGTGTATTGTAATTGAGTGAATCTTCTACCACCAGTGATTGTGTAAGATCCATTCCCATTGCATTTTTCAGGCGGTTCAGCGCCAGCTGTTTGTTTGTTTCCAATACTGTTTTTTGCGACGTAATATTGTTCATGCTCACTTTCACGCGATCGTAATCAATTTTTTTCGCAACGCCTCTGTCGTATTGAAGCTTTAATACATTCAGCAGCTCGGTATATTTTTTTTCATTTTGCAGCAGCAATTTTTCCTGTTCGCTGTAGATCAGTACCTGGTAATAAGCTACTGTGGTATTGTAAATTAAATTTTCGTTGTTCTGCAACAATTGCAAATCGGCAATGGCAGTACCGGCCTTACTTGCAGCGGTTGCATAAAAAACAGTCTGGTCATAAATGGTTTGGTCCAGCTGCACCGAGGCATTTGTGCTGTACTGGCTCCCGAATTGCAAACGCGTTTCATGCGGGCCAAAAACACCGGCTGGCAAAATCGTTACCTGGCGTTTTAAGTTATCGTCGAATGCAACACTTCCGTTGATCTGGGGTAAATAACCTGCCAGCGCTTCGTTTTTCTGCTGCTGCGCCAACTCCACATTGTTGGTGTATATAGTACTGTTAGGATTGTTTTTCAAACTGTAATCGATACAGTCTTTTAATTTAAGAACCGTTTCTTTTGTTTGTCCCTGCATTGCAAATGGCGTGATCCAGAGAAACAGCAGAAAAAAAGCGGCCGGTGTTTTTGTTTTCATTGTGTTAGTTGGTTTACATTAATTAATTGGTTCTGAATCAAAAGAACCGATATGTCAAAAAAATTATTTCCGGGTTGCTTCCCATTTTTTAAACAGCAAAGGAATTTCTTTGCGCAGATATTCAAAAAGACTGATGAACTCACCCAGGCTTTTATTAAATTCTTTTGTAGAAGTGGTACGCTGTTCCAGTACTTCTTTCATAATTTCGTGCAACACGCCAGTTTCTGCAAACCGGGATTTGATACCGTCTTTCCAGTTGGCAATGTGTGCCCTGAAATAACGTTTGCGGTCGCCGGGTTTTGTAATGTATTCGATGCGGCCCATGCTCAGCATCATATTAATGGCATTACTGGCGGCGCTTTTGCTGATGTTCAGCGTTTCGCGGATCTCATCAAATGTTAATTCCGTATTGTCGGCAACCAATAGTAAACCTTCTATTCTTGCAGCTGCAGGAGGCAATCCCAGCTTTTCAAAAACAACGCCCAACTTTTCTACCAGCTGTAATTGTTCCCCGGTTATTTTGATTTTATTACTCATGTTATGTGTTATTTATAATTCCGGAACAAAGGTAAACAGTTTCTTTGGTTCCGTAACAACAGAACCAGAAAAACTTCATTATAATTACATAATTAATTGATAATCAACAATATAATTTTAACCAAATGGTTAAAAAAAGAAAAAAACAGTTTGGAGTTGAAAGAAATCTAGTTCGGAGATGCGAATAAATGAACAAGATTCATCTGGGCATCGGTAATCAAAGTGCCAGCTCTATCATCGGGTCCCAGTAATATTTATCTAGGTTTTTGATCTTGTCCTTCACCACTTTTACGCCTTCTTTTTCGAGCAATTCCTGCATTAAAAAAGGAGTGGCAAAATGATGCTTGCCGGTAAGCTCACCATTACGGTTAACCACGCGGTGTGCCGGAACGGTTTTTTTTTGCGAGTGCGCCGCATTCATTGCCCAGCCAACCATCCGCGATGAGCGTGCCGTGCCTAAATATTTTGCAATGGCGCCATAGCTGGTTACGCGTCCTTTCGGGATCAGGCGAACCACCTGGAATACCATTTGAAAAAAATCTTCGTGCTTTTCCATGTGATAAAAATAGAAAATATTTACATACTTAACGCTTGCCCGAAGTTACAAATCGTCAATATGGTAGGATTCAATTTTAGCTAATTTATAGGGCTTATCATTGCCATCAAATTGAAATGACAACCTGTAATTACCGCCCATTGTAATATAGATTCCTGTCATATCATCCGTACTTACTGCGAAGTCCGTCTGTGAGTATTGAGAATAGGGCATGGAACACATATAGCTCAGTTGGGCAATTATTTCGTAAGCATGTCCTTTTCTCTCTGTGATTTCTTTTCTTAATTCGTCGATGGTCAGCTTTGTATTTTCATGTCCAATTTCATTTGCATCATAAATTTCAAAATTTCGCTTCGAAATAAAAAATAAAAAAGAATCTACATTCGCAATCTTAAAATTTTGATGGTAAGTATTTACATCAATATTCTCTGTATTATCAGACTTAATGAATTTCAAAAACCGCAATGACTCAAGATAATGGATCCTGCATAACGCTTGTTTCGCGAAGTACGGCGCTTTCATATAAGAATCAATTGAAGCATCGATGTGCTTATTTGCAATTTCGCGGTAGATCAAAATGGCTTTATCGGCGCTGTCCTTTTCAATTTTCAATGCCTTGTCGAAAAGGTTTGCATCGGTAGTAACTAAGCTATCAATAACTTTTTGCGATTGGGCTAAAGAATCGCGTAATGATTTTATATTGGAATCATTTGTTGCCAGGTTATTGCAACTACAAATTAGTAATGTTACACTAAGCAATATCGATATTTTTTTTATTATTCTCATAGTATTAAAATTACTAACCGCTGATCTAACCCTTCCAGGGGCAAATAAGCCCTGACAGGGTTAGTTTATATTTAGAAATCTTTTTTACAAAACAGATAACCATTGCCCGTCTTCACTTACTTTAAAATCGCGAAAACGCCTGTTTAATTTTGTCCGGCTGATGATTACGATACCCGAGTTTATTATTTTAAAAATAATTATCTCCGAATGATCAACCGAACCGATATAAATACCTCTCGCTTCATTATAGACGAAGGAATCTAAAGCAGGCTGATCTTTGTTAAATTTTATTTCAGTTTGGAAGTCAATATGTTTAACTCTTGCAATAAACATCTTACCATCATTATAAAGTAAAGCCAGCGTATCATTTCCTATAAATGAAATAGAAGTAAGCTTTAATGTGTCATTATTATAAATATTCGTAAAAACTTCCGTTACATCCGGAGCGGCTTTATCTGACAATATAAGATTATGGTTGTATGAAATGCCGGCACAAATGTCCTCATTCGCATTCACCTGTAAAGATGAAATTTTAGGTAAAAGCACACTATACAACCCGACTTTTGCATAATAGTGCGTCTTGTCATCCAAGTCCCTTCTTAAATAAATATCCAATTCACCATCCATCGACTCTTCATCGGGATAAAATTTAGTAAACCGTATAAAGCCGTCTTGCTTTTTTAAATATTCCAGACCGTAGTTTTCAGATCCCTGCCACAGCACAGCATCTGTTTTTAATGAATTAATTTCTATGGCTTTAAACATAGCCCATTTAAGAGTGAAACCAACTTTATCTCTTTTGTTATCTATCTTTATAAAATTGATCTCCGTTCCATTTGTTTTTTTCTGGCCAAAATTTGCATGCTGTATCTCCTTTTTTGTGAAGGCTGTGAGATCCTGAACTTTCCAGCGGTCATGATTTAAATCATAGATAGACAACTTGCCATCGGCTGCAAAACACAAGTAGTTATTGCCGATCTCAAAAGCAGTAACCGGCGTGGGATTAATCACCAGTTTTTTTGATGTTAAGCTGAATTCAGGGTTAATAGAAAATGTTTCCAGGCTATCCCTTTGACCATAGCCACTTAGCGACAAAAAAAACAATATGATCGCATGAACACATTTCATATTAAAAAAATTATCAGTTCAAACCAATTAATGAATCACACCTTTTTTGTTTCAACTACGTAAACCTAAACTTCAAATAACAGATCTTAAATCCTTTTTCCGAAAACTTTTTTTCGTAATACGTTTTGATCGTCGTTAATGCTTCATCGCGTGAAGCAGGATCTGCATACAAATCATTGGTTGCATCCAGCTCTGTAAAATTATTTTCCTTCACTACTTCCCTGCTGTAATCGTAAAAAAATTCGCTGTCGGTTTTCAGGTTTACAATTCCGTTCTCAATCAAAATCCGTTTGTACCTTTCCAGGAAGATCATATTCGTTAGTCTTTGCCGGATAGTGGTTTTCAGCGGTTGCGGGTCCGGGAAGGTGATCCAGATCTCGTTCACCTCTTGCGCTGCAAAACAAGCTTCTATAAAATCAATGCGGGTGCGGATAAATGCCACATTCCCCATGTTATTTTCAATCGCTTCCTTGGCGCCGGTCCAGATCCGGTTTCCCTTGATATCCACCCCGATAAAATTTTTATCCGGGTAACGCTTTGCCAGTCCAACCGTGTATTCTCCTTTGCCACAGCCTAACTCCAGCACAATTGGATTGTCGTTTTTAAAATACTCCTTGTTCCATTTTCCTTTTAACGGCAAGCCATTGTCGCGGGATTGTTCGAAGGAAAGAAAAAAGCAATTATCAAAATTAGATACCTGCTCAAACTTCATTAATTTACGTTTTGCCATATTATATCGTTTCGCCGCAAATTTGTAATTTAAGAGATGGGGAATCTGCGGCCACTTACACTAATTCATCATTAAAAGGTTATTTTTACAAAAATAAGAATTAATGGATCAACCTAAACGAATATTAATTTGTCCGTTGGATTGGGGCTTAGGCCACGCTACGCGCTGCATTCCGGCCATTCGTTTATTGCTTCAAAAAAAAGCGGAAGTACTCATTGCAGCGGATGGCCGCCCGTTGGAACTACTCCGGCAGGAATTTCCGCAGCTCACATTCATTCCCTTCAAAGGTTACGAAATTGCATATCCCCGCTCCGGCTCCATGGCATTTAAAATGCTGCTGGCCGTTCCCGGGATTTTAAAAAAAATAAAACGCGAGCATCTCGAACTACAAAAAATAATCGCCGGCCATAACATAGACGCAGTGATCTCGGATAATCGTTACGGATGCTGGAATAAAAGTGTAAAAAGTATTTTTATCACGCACCAGCTCATGATCAAAACACCTTTTTTTGAAAAAGCAGCGCATGCAAAAATTTTAAATTACATACGGAATTATGATGAATGCTGGGTGCCTGATGCTGCAGGGACAGAAAATCTTTCGGGCGATCTGTCACATAAATATCCTTTACCTGAAAATGCATTTTTCATCGGGAATTTATCACGGTTTGAAAAACCTGAGTCTGTAAACAACGATTTCAAATACGATGTAATGGCCATTGTTTCCGGGCCGGAGCCACAGCGGACTATTTTTGAAACATTGCTTTTACAACAATTCAATACAACTAATCTTAAAGCATTATTGGTTTCCGGTTTGCCCGAAGGAAAAAACAAACCGGTAATAAAACCGAATGTTACAGTTGTATCTCATTTGAATGCCGCAGACATGCAGGCAGCAATTTTAAGCTCAAAAACAATCATTGCACGCAGCGGTTATTCCACAATCATGGATTTAGCTGCGCTTGGTAAAAAAGCAGTGTTTGTACCTACACCCGGACAAACAGAGCAGGAATATTTAGCGGAATTATTGATGCAGAAAAACATTTCTTATTATCAGAAACAGTCAGAATTTGATCTGAAAAAAGCAATAGATGGAAATGAAAAATATAGCGGGTTCACAAAACGGGAACTTTCAGGAGAATTGGAAAAACGGATTGATTTATTGTTACAATAGTTTCGGAGAGTATGCTGCCAAACAAAGTATAGCCACAGATTCACAGATTAAAAAAGGAGTTTAAATTGCACTGATTACTTAAAATCGCATCGCGATTTTTCATCTGTGTAAATTAACTTCAGGGAAAAAAATCTGTGAATCTGTAGCAAAAGGTGTTTTTAATTGGCAGATCCCGGGTCAGGCCCGGGATGACAGTTCGGGAGAGAAATTAGTTTTCCGCAATATACACAGCAGCACACACAGATTTGTAAATTAGTATTAATTCGTAATTTGTAACCACACAGATTTGTAGTCATCCTGAGCTTGTCGAAGGACGTTTCTATTCGCGATCCGTACAAAGGAAAATCAACAATAAAGACTAAGATTTTTTCAGCGTAAACGAAAATACCGTACCTACACCTTCCGTGCTCATCACGTTGATGTTTTGTCCGTGTGCTTCCAAAATATGTTTTACAATGGCCAGCCCCAAACCGGTACCGCCCATTTCGCGGGAGCGGCTTTTGTCCACACGGTAAAAGCGTTCGAACAAACGTGGTAAATGTTCTTTGGCAATTCCCAAACCATTATCAGCAATCTCGATGGAAATATTATCGCCGGCATCGTAAAAACGAACCCTTGTTTCGCCGTATTCTTTGCCGTATTTAATGGAATTTACAATTAAATTTGTGAGCACCTGCCGTACACGAAAACGATCGGCAAATACCATTACCTGTTTGCCATCTTCCGGTAAGGAAAGGATAATGCCTTTTCCGGTGGCTTTCATCTCCTGCGCTTCGCATACATCTTTTGCCATGGCGGCAATATCAAAACGTTCGGACTCGATTTGCAGCTCGCCGGTTTCCAATTGTGAGATCGCTTCCAGGTCGTCGATGATGGTGATCATCCGGTCGATGCTGCGTTCTGCACGCATTAAATAATCACGGTTAATGTTTTCATCTTCCAAGCCACCATCCAGCAATGTGAGCACATATCCCTGGATATTAAAAATGGGTGTTTTTAATTCGTGTGATACATTTCCTAAAAATTCCTTGCGGTACACTTCCAGTTTTTTCAGGCGCTCGATCTCGTTTTTACGGTCATCGGCCCAGGCTAAGATCTCGCTATTCAGGTTATCAATTTCGTTTCCGCCATAGCTTACCGGCAGCAATGCTTTGTCGCTTTGCGTGCGGTAATTTTTTACGGTATTGAGCAATGCCTTGATCCTGTTGAACAGGAGCACATTGATAAATGCAAACAATAAAAGCGATGTTAAAAAAGAACAGAGAAACAATACAGCCACCAGCTTCCATTTTATTTGTCCGTATGCCGATTGCATATAAATAACAATGCTCGCCGAAATGATCGCGGCAAGCAAAATGGAAAGAATGAACAGTACCGTTTTAAGGGAATAATTTTTCATGATGTATTTACTACAACACTAAGATAACAAGATTTGAACAGATACGGAAAACCGCGTTAAAATTCGAATTTATAACCGATCCCTTTTACGGTACGGATAAAATCTTCTCCTAATTTTTCGCGCAGCTTGCGGATGTGTACATCGATTGTACGATCACCTACCACAACTTCTCCGCCCCATACTTTATCAAGGATTACTTCGCGGGTAAATACTTTTCCGGGTTTGGAAGCAAGCAATGCCAGCAATTCAAATTCTTTTTTGGGAAGGTTGATCTCTCTTCCATCCTGCACCACTACATAACGTTCGCGGTCAATTTTTATTCCGCCCATGTCTACTTTATCGGTGGAAGTGCTTTCGGAATTTCCGCCGCGGCGCAGCAATGCTTTGATCCTGCTGATCAGCACACGTGGCTTGATCGGTTTGTTAATATAATCATCTGCCCCTACTTCAAATCCTGCGATCTGCGAATAATCTTCGCTGCGTGCCGTTAAAAATGCGATCATCACATCCTTTAAACCTGGAATTTCGCGGATTTCGCGACAGGTTTCAATCCCGTCCATATCGGGCATCATCACATCCAGTATAATTAAATTGGGATTTTCTTTTTTAGCGATCACTACGGCTTCTTTGCCATTATTGGCAGTAAACACATTGTATCCTTCTTTTTTAAGGTTGTAACTCAAAAATTCAAGAATATCCGGTTCGTCATCCACCAATAAAATTTTGTATTCGTTGTTGTTCATATCTGTCTTTTTAATTCAGTGTAAAGTTCTTTTTAATTCATCAACTCTATGTTAATTCGATATTACCATAAGATTAACAAGTAATGGATTTTTAGGATTTAGTTAACAAACTGGTAAACCCGCATTAACACGGTCTGGTTGTTTTTAAAACAACTTTGCCTGATGATTTTAAAGAACAAAATTCAATGCATGCCAACTGCTGCAATGTATGTTACAAAGGTAATGCTTTTTGAATTACAAGCAGTCAACATCTGCGGAAGCAAGCTTTATTAACCTAAGGTTAACTTAAAAGAAATCTTTTTTTTATAATGGCCGGTTACTTTTGCGGGAGCTGAAAAAATAACAAGAGAGAAACAATAACAAAACAATGACTACCAAAACACAAAAATACATTTATGCATTCATTTGCTTTTTAAGCATTGCTTTAAGCGCGGTACCATTGAGCGCCCAGGTAAAACGCCCGCTCAGCGATGCCGATAAAAGTGCGCTGGAAGGTGTGGAAGTGGAAAAATATTATACATACAATCCAGCCGATGTGATGGATACACTCGGTGGCTGTTTGCCAAAAGGCGCGGTGACCTATCGCATTTACATTGATTTAAAATCGGGTTATAATTTACAGGCCGTGTATGGTGTATTGAACCATCCTTTATTTATTAAAACCAGTACGCTGTTTTTTAATAACACGCAGTATGGACAAGGTACCGGTGATTATGTGGATCATAAAAAAATGCTGGGCAGCTCTGCTTCCTTTGATTCGTTTTTAACGATGGGCGCCGCCAGCAATTCGGATATGGGCGTTCCGAAAGTGGATGATACCGACGGATCCTTAATAAAGATCAAATCCTTTGCTTCTGCAGATGGATTGATGGCAGCGAAAATAAAACCGGTAACCTATTTTGGCATTATCCCCAACTTTTTTAATGTATACAACCCTGCAAATACATTCACTACCGATAACGGGTCGTGGGCGGTATTTGGCGGTGTAACCGGCGCAACGGCAAGCAATAAGATCTTAATCGCACAGCTGACCACAGATGGTGTGCTCTCGTACGAGCTGAACATACAGGTAGGAACACCCAGCGGAGGCAGCATTAATTATGTGGCGAAAAATGCACAGGGCCAGGAAATTAAATTTGATGCGCTTACAAAAGTGGTAAACTAAAAAAAACATAAAACAATTTAAATATAATAATCATGGGAAAAAATACTCTTAAAAATGTAATCGCAGGGGCACTGCTTACTACACTTGGAAGTGCAACATTTGCACAAGGGCTTGAATCAGTAATTGTGGAAAAATATTATGTTGCCAACGCTGCAGATGCAGCTGGCAGCGTAGGCACATTAGCCGTTGGTTCGGTAACATACCGCGTGTATGTGGACCTTCTTCCGGGATATAAATTTGAAGCATTATATGGTGTACCGGGACACACCATGACCATCAACACCACCACTACGTTTTTTAACAACGAAGACCGTGGCGCTACCACTCCTTCTTATACCAAAGCACAGGCTGCCGGGAATACAGTAATGCTGGATTCATGGTTTTCTGCAGGCGCTGCCGCAAGCAACCAAATGGGTATTTTAAAATCGGAAGATGATGGCGTTGCAAACCAAAATAACTCCGACGGAATTTTAGCAAATACAGATCCGCAAGCAGGCATTCCATTAACCACACAGGATGGTTTTTTTGCCGGAACACCTCAATCGGTAACGTTTGTAGGATTAAGCACTTCCGACCTGAATGTATTTGATGGTACCAGCGCTGTTGGGAATTCATTCTCCACAAGCAACGGTTCTATCGCTTGTCTGGTAGGGTCTACAGGGCCTGTACCAGCTACCAATAAAGTATTGGTGGGGCAATTTACAACAGACGGCACCTTCACATTTGCATTGAACATACAGATCGGAACGCCAACAGGCGGAACCGAAAATTATGTAGCAACCAGCCCTGGAAGCGGCGAAATGTCTATTCCTTCACTGATCTACGATAGTTCGGTTGGAGTTTCAGTAGCTGATATTAAATCCAGCGAAAGCAATTTTATTTTGTATCCAAACCCAGCCACTGACATTGTAAAAATGGACATTACATCTACCAATAAAATCACCAACAACAGCTATAAAATCATGAACCTGTTGGGTGATGTGGTAATGCAAAAAACAATCGGAGAAGTTTCCGGAACAACAACCGAAGTTATTGATATGACATCATTATCAACGGGATTGTATTTTGTGGAATTAAACCTGAACGGAAAGCTTACAACCAAAAAGATCATCAAAAAATAATTAAACAATTCTCATTTTCCTCCGGTGTATGCCGGAGGAAAATTTTAGAGAAGAACCACTATGAAAAAAGCACTTTTACTACTCCTTCTTCTTGTTATAACTTCGGGCGCTCTTTTTTCGCAAGGAACGATCAGGGGAAAAGTAACCGACAAAAACGGGGAAACGCTGATCGGCGTTACAATCGTTCTTAAATCTAATCCCGGCGTAGGCGCCAGCACCGACCTGGATGGAAATTATTCATTGAAAATAAAAGATTCGACGGAGCAAACGCTCGTTATTTCCTACATCAGCTTTCAAACGATTGAACAAAAAGTGTATCCGAAAAACGGCGAGGTGATCATTAAAAATTTTACCATGCTGGATGCATCACAGGAATTGGGTGTGGTGGAAATAGAAGGAAAAGCAGTGAAAGCGTCGGGAAGCTATATGGAAAATATCCAAAAAAATTCGGCAGTAACGTTTGATTTTATCTCTGCTGATGGCATGAAAAAAACAGGTGATGCCAATGTTGCCGCGGCTGTAGCCAGGGTTACCGGCGTTTCCACCAATGGCGGAGGATTTATCACTGTAAGGGGAATTGGCGACCGTTATGTAAAAACAACAATTAACGGGAACCGTATCCCTACGCTGGATCCGTTCACCAATAACATCAAGCTGGACTTGTTCCCTGCAAGCCTTGTGGATAACGTAATTATTACAAAAACCGCAAGCCCCGACCTGCCGGGCGATTGGGCAGGCGCTTATTTATCAGTAGAAACAAAAGATTACCCGGATGCATTAAGCGTAAATGTGGAATCGGTAGTTGGCTACAACACACAATCCACCTTCAAAGATGTGATCAGCTCGGAACGCAGCAATACTGACTGGCTGGGATACGACAATACTTTTCGCGAACACGACCATACACAATTTCAATCGGCAGTAAAACATCCCGACCAATACCAGGAAATGGTAGCATTGGGTTTGGGCGATTATTTTAAAACAATGGGCGTTACCGGCTGGACAGACGGTAGCAGCAGCGGTGACCTGTATTTTAAATTAGGATTGGTACAGCTTGGTTTGTTGCCTCCGGCACAGATCAATGATCCCATCGCGGTAAACGCAGCTAAAGCAGCTTACAATAGCGGATCCTACCATTCACAGGCATTTGCGGCCATTAATGCGGGTGCCGCAAAAACCGGGCAATCGTTCCCGGATAACTGGAACACCACCAAACGCAAAGCACCGTTGAATTTCAGTCAAAGTTTTACTGTAGGCGATCAGCTGCAATTGTTTGGAAAACCCTTAGGCTTTATTGCGGGCTTCCGTTACGGAACGTATACGCAATACGATCCTAATTCCATCAAGGAAGAGCCGTATGCAGCATCTTCGCTGATCGCAGGACATGCAGTACGCGAAGTAAGCAGGGAAGTAAATACCTGGAGTGCATTGGTAAATCTTGCCTACAAATTAAACCCGAACAATAGCATCTCACTTTTGTTCATGCCGAATTTCAGCGGAACAAATGATGTACGGGATGGCTACGACACCGTTAAAAACACCACCACGAAAGCGCAATTTTATGAAGCGCGCAAACAAATGGTGTATCAGTATAAATCGGAGCATTTTATTCCGGCTGCAAAAATGAAAGTGGAGTTGAATGCTTCCTACACAAAAGGAAACAGTAATGCACCCGATTTTAAATATTTGCAATACGACGGAAACCCAAATACCAATAGCTTTGTGTTAGATCCGGGTGTGCACGACATCGATCGTTTTTACCGTTATTTATCCGATAATTTATTTGACTCCCGCATCTCTGCAGAAATTCCATTGGGAGATAAACCCGGTTTAACACGCAAAATAAAATTCGGCGGCGCATACCAGCACGATTATCAGAAAAGCGACCAGTATCAATATTTACTGGGAAAAGGTGATTATACCACGCCATTACCAAGCAGCGATCTTAATTCGTATTTAAGCCTGGATCAATTCCAGGTCTCGAACGGTGTTAACAGCAGCGGCGTTCCATACAGCACGCTTAACTGGTATTACAACCTGAACAATTTACCGACGGATCATACATTTGGGAAAAGTGCCATTTATGCAGCTTTTGTGATGGCTGATTATACGATTGTTCCGCGCTTACGCTTAACAGGCGGTGTGCGTATGGAGCATACGGAAATGTTTACCGACGTGGATAAATTTGATTCCCTTGGCCTGAGCGATAACGATCCGCGCCGCTTTTACCAGGAAGGAACATTGCCTGCAACACCGGGGCGTTTGAACAAAACCAACTTTTTACCAAGCGCAACCCTGATCTATAAATTGGTGAACAAGGAAGAAAGTCCGACCAACATCCGTTTGGGATACAGCCAAACCATTGCACGCCCAAGCTTGCGCGAGATCTCCAACGTTACCAATTTTGATTACGAATTACAGGCAAACGTTACCGGTAACCCGAATTTAAAAATGGTAGAAATAAAGAATTACGATCTGAGAATTGAATCCTATTTTAAGAACAAGGACAATGTGTCGGTGAGTGTGTTCTACAAAGATTTTAAAAACCACATCGAGCTGGAGCGCGCTGACAATTATTACTGGCAAAACGTTGATAAATCGCATGTAGCGGGGATAGAGATCGAGGGAAGAAAAGGAATCTTCAAAGGATTGGAAGCGCGTGCCAATGTAACGCTGGTAAAATCACAAACCACGTATGTACGCACCCGCCAGGAAATTATCGGATCAACGGTGACTACCTATAATTTAGATACGGTAAAACGCCAGATGTTCGGGCAAGCGCCATACATCGTTAATGCGATTTTATCCTATACATCAGATTCGCTTGGATTAACTGCTACTGCGAGCTACAACATCCAGGGGCCGCGTCTGGTGATTGGTTCAAACAATAAATCCATCCCGGATGTATATGAATTGCCAAGGCATTTGCTGGATTTCAAACTGACCAAAACATTCGGTAAACATTTCAGCGTAAGCTTAACGGTGAAAGATATTTTAAATTCGAAAATTACACGCGCTTATAAATTTGATGACGGTTACGATGTGATCTATGATCAATACAGATGGGGAACAAATTATTTACTGGGCGTTTTATACAAGCTTTAAACAATACATTGAAAATGAAAAAATTAATTGCTATTCTTTTTTCCGTACTCCTACTGCATGCAGCCGTTAAAGCGCAGATCCAGCATGTAATTGTAGAAAGATACTATGTATCCGATTCACTTGATAATACGGACACCATCAGCGGCGCAGCAAGAGCATTGCCAATTGGATCAACCACCTACCGCGTGTATGTGCAGCTGGATGCGGGTTACCGTTTGAAAAAAATATACGGCACGCCTAAGCATCCCTGGAAGATACAAAGCACCGCCAATTTTTTTAACAACACAGACAGGGCTGCCTCTAATTTTGGGTACCTCCTCAATAAAAACTGGTTTTCCGGAAACCCCACATTAGCATTAGATAGCTGGATAACATTAGGATTGTGTACAGCTGCGTATAACGGTGTTTTGAAAACAGATGATACCGATGGTTCCTTTGTACTTCCTTCATGGGGCGGAACAGCAAGCGTACCGGGCGGAATCCTGAGAAACAATGATACCGCTGCCGGGATTCCAATTATTACAGAAGATGGAATGAAACCCAAAACGGGTACGTTTACTACCTGGATCCCAAACGGTTTTTATGATGCAACAGGCACCACAGATACCACTGTATTTGGACCCGTAAATACAGGTTCGCAATTTATCAGCACCAGTAGGTATTTACAGCAAAACAGTGGCGTGATCGGTGATTCACTCACCGGCGAAAAAGTATTGGTAGCACAATTGACCACTACCGGAACGCTTTCATTTGAATTTAATTTACAATTGATCACACCCAGCGGTGCAAGCATGAACATTGTTCCCAGCAATAATTCGTTGCCAACGACCGGCGATACAACGGTAAACGGAATGTTGAAATACCCGCCGGATGCTCCTGTTTGCGGTTGTAAAGACCCCAACTATTTAGAATACAATGCCGCCTATGCCTGCTCTGATCCTTTCTCCTGTATTCACCTGGTTGTGCTGGGCTGCATGGATACATTAGCGTGCAATTATGATCCGGCTGTGAATTATCACATTCAATCGCTTTGCTGTTATCCCGGTAATTGCAACAACCGCGACATTGCGCTGGTATGCCCAGGCATTGCAACTGAAGTAAGCGTTCAATTGTATCCGAACCCCGCAACTACTGAGATCACCATCCAGTTTTCTGCCGGCGAGTACATTGAAACAAAATATGCCATTTTTGATTCCTACGGAACCATAGTGGCACAAAGGGATTTGGGAATACGCAGCGGAAGCGTACAGGAAAATATAGATATTTCCAACCTGCAAACCGGCTTGTATTTACTGAAGGTGTTCAAAGGGAATAACAATGTGGAAAGCAAAACATTCATGAAACAATAGTTTTACTACCAATGAAAAAAGAATTATTAAAGATGAATCAAAAAAACATAGCAATTATACTGATCGGTATATTTTCCATCCTGTTTATCAGCGCCTGCAAAAAAACGGAGGAAACAGCTCCGGAGATTGAAACAGGAACAGTAACCGATAACGACGGCAACACCTATCGTACGGTAAAAATAGGAAGCCAGTGGTGGATGGCGGAAGATCTGCGTACGACCAAATACCGCGACAGCAGCTTTATTTCGCTGGTGCCAGCACCACCTACAGATACAACCTGGAAACACTATACAACGGGGGCGTATTGCAACAACACAGATCCCGCCGGGCACATCCTCGGCCGCTTTTATAATTATTATGCAGTGGCTGATCCCCGCGGAATAGCGCCTGCAGGCTGGCACATCCCAAGTGACGCAGAATGGAAAACGCTGGAAGAACATTTAGGGATGAGCGCAAACGTAGCAGATAACACCGGCTGGAGAGGAACGCACGAAGGCGAAAAATTAAAAGTGGTGAAAGGAACAATAAATGGCTGGTCGGATTACGGAAACGTATGGACCACCAATGAAAGCGGCTTTAGCGCACTGGCAGGCGGGTGCCGGATGTTTGATGGCAGCTGGGGAACACCCGGCCAATACAGCACGGGGTTCTGGTGGACCATTTCAACAAATGGAAACAATGCCTGGTACCGTTACCTGGATTACAAGAATGCAAACATATTCCGTTATTACGGTTTGAAAACGTATGGTTTCAGCGTACGTTGCGTGAAAGATTGATTAGTTGCGGGCTAGTTGTTTAGAGTTTGGAGTTTTTAAAATTTAGAGATTAGAATTTAAGATTTTATACTTGTGATGAAAAAAATAATTACATTTTTAGTGATTGTACTTCCGTTTGTAACGTCCGGGCAAACCGATACGATCAAGCGGAAAAAAATAGAATTGGGCATTTCCTTTTCACCGGATTATGCGTACAGAACGCTGAAAGCGGACGCCGATAGCAAAGCCATCACAGATTACCGTGATACCGCCGAAGTTGCTAAATTTGGTTATACCACCGGCATTAATGCAGCATTCAAATTAAATAAGAAATGGAACGTGGAAGCAGGCGTTTTATTTTCCGATAATGGCCAGCGCATCAAAAAATATTCGCTGGAAAGTGTTCCGTACGGGCAGCAAGCGGTTACTTACGCTTACAATTTTCATTATTACTATTTGAACATTCCGGTAAAAGCCGATTATTTTATTGTAACCGGAAAATTAAAATTTTATGTAACGGCTGGAGTTTCCGCCAATATTTTTCTGTCGGAGAACATTACTGCCATTAACGGTTACGGCAACAGCGAATCGAAAAAAACAACCAAAGTAGATCCCGGTTTTTCAAGAGTAAACCTGGGAATGCTTGCAGGATGCGGCATCCGTTACCCGATCGGCAAACGCACCGATTTGCTTGTAGAACCAATTTACAGAAGATCGCTGACATCCATCATTGATGCACCGGTAAAAGGATATTTATATTCGGCAGGATTGAACATTGGCATTTATTACAATTTATAATGACTCACATTTTTGAAATGAAAAAACTGATCTTCTTTTTCTTTTTTCTTTTTTCCGGCTCATTCATTTATTCGCAAACCGATCTGCTGGCTTCTGCGAATAACAGGGAAGCATTGAAAAAAACGCTGGATAGCGCCATGATCGCGCACTATTACATTTCCATTGCTGATGCATCAAAAATTTTAGACCAACCGGTATATTTAAAGGACAGTACCTACAAATATTCGGGAGGCATTCTGAGGTATACTTTTGATTATGTTGCAAAAAAGGTAGACAGTACTTCCAAAGGCAGGATCTTTTTTGGTTATGAGCAATACACGGACCCACAAATCGCGAAAATGACCTACCAGGGGATCAAAACGGAAAACGAAAAAAACAGCTCCTCCAGCACATTAAAAAATATCGGGGAAGATGCTTTTTTGCAAAAAGATAACCTGAACCAGCCCTTCATCATGGTATTGAACCACAATAAAATTTATAAGATCAGGGTGTTTTCAGTCACCGGCCAGCATTCCGAGGATGAATTAATGAGCGTTGCTAAAAAATTAGTGGCCAGTCATTAAATTTTCACATGCCGGTTTATAGTCATGTTGATGCCGAACATGCAGATCGTTCTTTTCTCTTCAACAAGTTCAGAGTGACATTCATAAAGAATTATCTCTTCCCCACCCCGCAATGTTAAATTAGCTTTAAGCCAATGCTTATTTTTTTAATGTTTCCGCCCCTTTAACATAATACACACATAATTCGCGCTTAATTATCCAATAACAGCCCCCCTCTACTTTTATGCCCGCTAACCTTAATTACTAAGGGAAATAATATTAGTACTACTTAACCTAATCTTTTAAAAAACAAGACGAATTAACATTTAAAACTTAAAACAATTAAAAACAAAAACATGAAAAAATTTTCACACTTAATTGCTACTGCTTTATTTGCTGTAGCGGCAATGGAAACAGGAGTGGCGCAAACGGACTTGGGTTCTTCCTGCGGCTGTCCTTCTGTATCTTCACGACCTACCGTTAACTTGTCGACACTGGCAGTAAGCGGCGGCGCTAATGATGGTAACTTATTAGCAAACACAACACTTACATGCGATAAATTGTGGGTATTGGACAAAAAGATCTACGTTCCAAACGGGGTAACATTAACCATCCAACCGGGAACTGTAGTAAAAGGTGCGAACACCGGTGTTCCTGCAACTGCAACTGCCCTGATCGTATCAAGAGGTGGTAAAATTTATGCAGTAGGAACTGAAGATTGCCAAATCGTATTTACAGCACAAGCTGATCCAATGGACGGTACGTACGCAATCCACAACGTTGGACAATGGGGTGGTTTAGTAATTGCAGGACAAGCTTCCAACAATTTAACATTGGCAAAAAACGGTCCGTTTGCAGCTGGTGTTGGTGATGGAAAATTAGCTGTTGCTGATGGTTTAGGAACATTCGAAGGTTTTGCATCTTCGGATTACCGCGATCAGTTTGGTGTAAACTTAACAACACCACAAACTGGTTACTTAACAACATTTGATGACAATGACAATTCAGGGATCATGAAATACGTTTCTGTTCGTTACGCAGGCCAGATCCTTGCTGTAGGCGGAGAGTTAAACGGAATTTCTTTGGGTTCAGTAGGAAGAGGAACAATCATCGACCACGTAGAAGTAATTTCTGCCGCTGATGATAACATGGAATTTTTCGGTGGAACTGTAAACATTAAAAATGCAGCGTTTATGTTCGGTAACGATGATATGTTCGATTGGGATGACGGATACAGCGGAAAAGTTCAAAACGTTTTTGCAATCGGAGTTTCTTCAAACGATACAACAGGAACTGTAACAGGTGCCGGTGACAATGGTTTTGAAATGGATGCTGATGATCAGCAATCAGGTAACGGTTCAGGTGTTGCAGTTGGAACAATCGGTGTAGGCGGTTACCGTTCTCACCCGGTTATTTACAACGTAACAATGATTGGAACAAACAAACGCCAGGAAAACTCGGATAACACAGGTATGGCTGCTATCCAGGCAAAAGAATTAACAGAAGGTGAAATTTACAACTCTGTATTCGCAAACTTTGCAATCGGATTAAACTTATGGACTGGTAACAAACCGGGAGAAGGAACAAGAACAGCTACAACCAGCTCAACCGGACAACCTGTTTTAGATTCTTATGACAACTGGAGAAACGATAACGGAGTTCCAAGCTTGGTTATCAAAAACAACACATTTGTTGGAATGGGTGCTGGCGCTAATGGTGCAGCAACTGCAACATTAACATTGGATGTTTCTAAAATCTCCGGAAGTAACTCTTATTTCAGAAACCCTGCATCTCACGCTGCAGCGGCACGCGATACAATGCAATTTTATGTAACTGACGGAAACGTACGTGCAGCAACTATCCCGGGCTTCACACCAATCTGGGCAATGGACGGATCAACAAACGCAGTAAGCACTCAATACGATGCAACTCCGGATCCGGCTTTAACTAACACAAGCGTTACTCCTGTTGATGGTTTTTTCACAACTGAAAACTACAGAGGTGCATTCGCATCAGGATCTCCATCATGGTTATCAGGATGGTCATACGGTACTTTATTAGCTACAACAGGCGGTTTAGCACCATGCCCTACAGATATCAACCGCGATGGTGTTACCAACAACGTTGACTTCTTATTACTATTAGGTCAATTCAACCAATCTTGCCACTAATCTTTATAAAAAAATAAAAGATGAAAAAAAATAAAAATCTAATGCTGAGCTTGCTCCTTGCCCTTACAGGCGGGGCAGGTTTTGCACAGAACGGGTTGGAAAGCGTAATAGTTGAAAAATACTACGTATCCAATGCCGCTGATGCAACCGGCAGTATCGGCGCATTGCCTGCAGGCTCTGTAACTTACAGGGTGTATGCAGACATGCTTCCCGGGTATAATTTCCAGGCACTGTACGGTGTTTCGGGACACACACTATTGATCAATACCACTACTTCATTTTTTAACAATGAAGACAGAGGTGCAACTTCTCCTACTTTTGCATCCATGTACCTGAACGACAACTCTGTTGCGCTCGATTCATGGCTCTCTGTAGGTGGCGCTGCTGCCGGGCAAATGGGCGTTCCAAAATCGGAAGATAACGGAGTTGCAAACCTGATCACCGGAAACACCATGTTGTTGAACAACAATCCAACTGCAGGCATTCCAGTAATGACCCAGGACGGGATCGTATCGGGAAGCCCTGTATCTGTAACCTTTGTAGGATTATCCAATACCGACCTGGAAGTATTCAATGCGACCAGCAACTATGGAAATTCATTCAGTACCTCAAACGGTTCTGTTGCTGCTTTAGGTGGTGCTATTGGCGCTACAATCACCAACAAAGTATTGGTAGGCCAATTCACAACAAACGGAAGCTTACATTTTGAATTGAACATCCAGATCGGGACACCAACCGGTGGAACTCAAAACTATGTAGCAATGAACCCCGTTGGCGCTGAGATCAGCATCCCAAGCCTTATTTACACGTCTGCACCAGCTTTGGCTGCATCAACTGTACAATATTGTTCAGGAACTACAGCATCGCCATTGAGCGTAACACCTGCTGCAGGATGTACATTAAACTGGTACACCAGCATGACAGGTACTGCAAGCGCAACAGCTCCAACACCATCTACAGCTACGGCCGGCACCACTACTTATTATGTGAGCCAAACCAATGCAATGGGCGATACAAGCGTTCAGGCTCCTGTTACTGTAATCGTGAACACTACACCAACAGCAGCTGGAAGCGTTGTTTCCACAGTTGGAAGCGTAGTAACATTCTCTAATGCATCCACTGGTGCAAGTACGTTTGCATGGGATTTTGGTGATGGTAGTACTTCCACTGCTACAAGCCCTGTTTACACGTACGCTGCAAATGGTAACTATACGGTTACATTAGTTGCTATCAATGGAACATGTACGGATACAACTACATTAACAACCGATATCACGACCGGAATTAATGAAAATGCATCGAACCAAAACATTTCATTGTACCCTAACCCGGCAACTGAAAGCGTTACGGTAACAGCAACGTTGTCGAAAGCATCCGATATGATTGTTACCATTTATGATGTAACCGGTAAAGTGATCGCTACACCATTAAATGAAAAAGCGAATGCAGGAACAGTAACATACAAATTAAATGTTTCTGACATCCCTGCCGGATTGTATTTTGCGTCGATCAAAACAAACGACTCCACAAAAACAATTCGTTTTGTGATCAATAAATAGTTTTAATTAAAATTTTGAAGAAACACCCTGCAAGGCTTTTGCAGGGTGTTTTTTTGTGAGGTAATTTATTTTTTGGAGCAGGAGCATTTGTTTCCAAAATGAGCATTCACCCGCTTTACGCTACAATCTTTTTGCGAAAAACAAAAAGGATTTTTGCTCCAATCGGGGCTATTAAAACATGTTAATCGTTTTTAACTAAGATGTGTTAGGCGCAGTTCTACGTCTAACGAGGACAGCCTATTGCAAAACTCCTTTTCAGGTGTAACAAATAATACCGTTCGGTATAAAATGAAACGCGGATAAAGCGGATCGAACAGATTGAAAACGGATTTTTGTTCCGAGGCCGCTCACTAATATGAATTCTCCTTCGATTTAAAAACCTGGCATCTGCGCATAGCAAACTTTGAACCTTGAACCTTGAACTTTTTTCACATTTCCACAACATTACCCATTTCCATCAAAATGATCGTATTCAAATAATCCGCACATCACATTCCGGTAATACATACCGCCGAAATTTGCTGTATGAAAACAACACTCACATACATCATCCATTTCATTCATGAGTTGCGTTCGCGATTACTCTTCTTCTGTTTTCATTCCTTTTTTTCGGCATTCAAATATTATAAAACCAACCACCCGGTAAATGCTCTTTAAAAGGAAAGTTCAGCTAGCAGTGATCTCAGATGTCCACCTCGGAACATTCGGATGCCAGGCCAAAGAACTTTTACAATACCTCAACAGCATCGACCCCGAGATCCTGGTGCTGAACGGTGATATTATCGACATCTGGCAATTCTCCAAGCGTTACTGGCCCGCAGCACACATGATGGTGGTGAACCACCTGATCAATTTAATTGCAGGCGGAACAAAAATCTATTACATCACCGGCAACCACGATGAGATGCTCCGCAAATTTACAGGATTTAATATTTCCAATTTTTACATTACCAATAAGCTTGTGTTAACGATAGATAAAAAGAAAGCATGGATCTTCCACGGCGATGTGTTTGATGTAACCATGAAACACTCCAAATGGCTGGCTAAGCTGGGCGCTATCGGTTATGATACACTCATCCTGATCAACAGCGCATTTAACTGGTACCGGCAAAAACGCGGAAAAGAAAAATATTCGTTTTCCAAAAAAGTAAAAGATGGTGTAAAAAGCGCCGTAAAATTCATCAACGATTTTGAAAGTATTGCTGCTGAGATTGGCATCAATAACGGTTATGATTATGTGGTATGCGGGCACATCCACCAGCCGGTGATCAAGGAAATTAAAACAGAGAAAGGATCGATCAAATACCTGAATTCAGGCGATTGGATAGAAAACCTGACAGCGCTGGAATACAATTACGGAGCATGGGAAATATACAAATACAATGAAGATGAGCTGGCAAAATCCATCGAGCTGGATTTCAGCACCAGTGTTTCTAAAAAAAGCGATGAGCTGTTCCAGGAACTCATCTGCGAATTCAAATTAAAAGCGTCATGAAAATATTATATGCAGTGCAGGGAACAGGAAACGGGCACATCACCAGGGCAATGGCCATTGTACCGGTGCTAAAAAAATATGCTTCCGTGGATGTGCTCATCAGCGGTTTTTCTTACAACCTCGATCTGCCTTTTAAAGTAAAATACGAATTCAAAGGGATGAGCTTTTGTTTTGGTAAAAAAGGCGGAATCGATTATTTGCAAACCTTTAAAAAAAATAAGCTCAACCGTTTCCGGAAGGAAATAAAACAGCTCGATTTAAAAGAATATGATTTTGTGATCAGTGATTTTGAACCGATCTCGTGCTGGGCTGCCATCAAACAAAAAAAGCTCTGCATCGGGCTCAGTAACCAGGCATCCATCTTTACGGAAAATGTACCGCTGCCCAAATCATTTGACGTAGCCGGTAAATTTGTATTAAAATATTATGCACCCTGCAGCATCAATTTCGGCATTCATTTCCAGCAATACAACCCGCAAATTTTTACACCCATCATCAGCGAAGATGTGCGTAAATTAAAAACAGTGAACGACGGTTTTTATTTAGTGTATTTACCGGCGTATGACCTGGAAAAAATAAGATCCATATTTAAACAATTTGAAAAAGAAAAATTTGTGGTATTCTCGGATGTAAAAGAAAAAATACAAAAAAAGAACATTACCGTTTATCCGCTTGGCCGGGCCGAATTCATCAAACAGCTTTCGAGCTGCTACGGAGTGATCACGGCAGCAGGCTTTTCCACCACTTCCGAAGCCTTGTACCTGAAAAAGAAATTACTCGTGATCCCGCAAAAAAATCAATTCGAGCAAAAGTGCAATGCGCTTGCATTAAAAAAAATGGGGATCACGATCGTAAAAAAATTAAAAAATAAATTCATTCCCGAAATTGAGAATTGGATGGACGAGCCGAAAACGATTAACGTAAATTATGAAGACAATGCAGAGCTGATCGTGCAAAACATCATAAAAGCAGGAATTAGCGAGCGCAAGATAAAAAGCAGCTACGTACCGCCACTGGATTACAGCATTATTAATTCCGCAAAAATTTAAGTTTTTTTGAAAGCAGCTGATTTCGGATCCGATTTTACCTGGGGTGTTTCCACATCCGCTTACCAGATAGAAGGCGCACATGCAGCCGACGGTAAAGGCCCGTCGATCTGGGATGTGTTTTCCAACACTTCCCGCAAAGTATATCAAAACCACAACGGCAATACTGCAACGGATTTTTACACCCGTTTTAAAGAAGACATTGCTTTATTAAAAACATTGAACGTCCGGCATTTCCGGTTTTCCATTTCCTGGTCGAGGCTGCTGCCGAACGGCACCGGGGCTGTAAATCAAAACGGGATTTATTTTTATCACCGTCTGCTCGACGAATGCATTGCCAACGGCATCACGCCCTGGGTTACACTTTATCACTGGGATCTGCCGCAGGAACTGGAAAAGAAAGGCGGTTGGGCCAACCGCGAGATCATCCAATGGTTCCGGGAATATGTACAATTGTGTGTGAAACAGTTTGGCAGCAAAATAAAGCACTGGATGATCCTGAACGAACCCATTGTGTTTACCGGCGCCGGTTATTTTTTGGGGATCCATGCCCCCGGGCGAACGGGCTTAAAGAATTTTTTACCGGCTATTCATCACGCTTCCATGTGTCAGCAAATTGGCTTTAACATTATCAAAGAAGCGTATCCGGAAAGCGAGGTTGGCACCACGTTTTCGTTCTCACATGTAGAGCCGTACAGCGGAAGTCCGCGCAACATTGCCGCTACAAAGCGTGTGGATGCGGTGATCAATCGCCTGGCCATTGAGCCTACACTTGGATTATCCTATCCGCATACCGATCTGAATCTGCTGAAAGCCATGCATAAATACATGCAGCAACAGGACGAACACCATTTAAAAACACCTTTTGATTTTATAGGTGTGCAAGTGTACACGCGTGAAATTGTAAGGCATTCCTGGTTTATTCCATACATCAAAGCAAGGCTCATCAGCGCCGAAAAACGCAAGGTGGAACGTACAGCAATGAACTGGGAAATTCATCCCCCTTCCTTGTATGAGATCATTAAAAAAGTAGCCGGGTACACCGGTGTAAAAAAAATAATTGTAACAGAAAATGGTGCAGCATTTAATGATCTGCCTTCCGGTGAAGGTGTTCACGATCCATACCGCATAAACTATTTAAAAGATCACATTGCCCAATTAAAAAAAGCAAAAGACGAAGGCATTAACATCACCGGGTATTTTATCTGGTCGTTCACCGATAATTTTGAATGGAGCGAAGGCTATTATCCGCGCTTCGGAATTGTGTATGTGGATTTTAAAACACAGCAACGCATTGTGAAAGATTCGGGATATTGGTACCGGGATTTTTTGATGGAACGCTGATGATGGAACGCTGATGAGGCAGATGGAGCGGATTAGAAACGGTTTTTTTCCGGAGTGTATTTTTCGTAGGCGCTCTACCTCTGGTTTAGCAAGCCCCACATCTGCGCACAGCAAACTTTAAACTTTGAACTTCCTTATTTAACCAATCGGTTACATTTTTTTTACAATCCCCCGCTTCTAATTAAGCATTCCATAATATACAGCTATCATTAATATAAGATCATACAGGCACTTTTGTTCCCAAATAAGAATTGACCATTTATTAAAATAAATTCATGACAATGAAAACCAATTTCTACTCATTACTTGTTTCCTTCGCGTTGCTGAATACCGTTGCATTTGCACAAACCGGCACACGCTTCAACGACGGATACATCACCGTTTACAAAGCAACATCTGCATCAGCTCTTACCAACACCGGAACGGCAATTGTTGCAGAAGAATACAATACCACGACACCAGCACAAGCAGCGCCAAATTTTAGTGTGCCATTGCCAACTGCGACCGGTAATAAATTAGTAGTATCCGGAACAGCAACGGCATCCGGCGGTATTTCCCGTTCAGAGAACGGCCATTATTTATTAATGCCGGGTTACAACGCCCTGGTAGGCGATGCCAACTCTACATTTACCACCAACGGCGCCGTACGCACCATCAATGCATCCGGAACAGTTGGTGCAGGGATCGCTGCAAGTGGAACACTCTGGCTTTCCGCCAGCAACAATTTAAGGGGCGCTACCAGCGACGACGGCACCAATTACTGGATTTCCGGCAACGGTGTGGGAGTGCAGACTTCCACTAACGGAACAACCATTACAACAGTTTCCACTACCAGCACCAACAACCGCGATGTGGTGATTTATAACGGACAATTATATTTAACAACCGGTGCAGGAACGCAGGGAATTTACGCTGTGGGCACAGGAAAACCTGTAACAACAGGACAAATAAGCACACGCTTATTTGCACCAACCAACACAGATACTTACGCTTTTTCGATCAGTCCCGATGGAACTACCATTTATTATGTGGCGTCATCCGGTGGTGGAATTTACAGAAGTACCTTTAACGGAACAGCATGGACAGGTGGAACACAGATATTCAGCGGTACCGGTTATACAGGTTTAGCAGTTGACTGGAACAATTATACATTTAATACAACCGCAGCAAACGGTGCGCGCATTTTTGCCTGCAACCCTTCTACAATTGTTGCTGCAAATGATAACGGAACAACAACTACTACCACTACTATTTTAAGAACTGAGCCGGTAACTGCAAACAATGCCTTCCGCCAGCTTGCCTTTTCCCCTTCCAAACAAACGGTTAGTCTGGGTGCAAACAGCCCGGCTGCAAGTGCTATCAATACTTCCACAACCAATGCCGCATTGTTCCAGTTTAATTTGAATGCAGACGAAGGAAATTCCACATTAAAAAAATTAATTTTAAATCAGTCGGGAACTGCTACCATTGGTACTGGAAACGACATCAGCAATTTTAAGCTGATCGAAGATGTGAACAACAATGGAATAGCAGATGCCGGTGAACTATCTGCCGTGCTTGCAACAGGAACTGTTGCCGGTTCCAACATTACCTTCAGCGGGATTAACCTTGCTGCTTACATTAATGAAGGAGCATCCAAAAATTTTATCGTAACCGGTGATATTTCTGCAACAGCAACCAACGCACATACATTTGTACCAGCAATTGTTTCGGATAAAATACTGAACGGTATAAATTATTCCAGCAACATCAGCAATGCCGGAGGCAGCTGGATTAATATTGGCACAATAGCGCCAAACGGAAATACATTGACGATCAATGCACCACCACCTACCAATTTCACATTGGGAAACATTGTTGTGGTAAAAACTACCGGCTCTGTTTCAAAAGCCGGGTCAGCAGTTACACTGAATGAATATACAAACAGCGGAACACCAACAGTATCCATTGCAATCCCTGCAACCGGCACTACTCCTTTGCAAATGGCAGCAGGATCAGGCGGTTCGGAAGGCTTCCTTACACGCAATACCAACGGTACAGCATTAACATTGGCCGGATATTCAACAGACACAGCATCCATTGCTGATATTACAGTAACTGCATCCAACCTGGTACCACGTGTTGTTTTTAAAGTGGACGGTACTGGCGCTTACACGCAAACAGGCTCCAGCAACTCAAATTACAGCGGCAACGATATCCGCGGCGCCATTTCTGACGGCACTAATTACTGGGCTTCCGGAGCATCTGTTGCAGGAGTGGACGGAATTGATTATTACGGACCTTCGGCACCGGTAGCATTGGGAACAAGCTCTAAAGCTTATGGATTGCAAATTTTTAACGGGCAAATTTATTTCTCCACACAAAAAGTAGTAGTAGGCGTTACACCAAATTTCGGGATCTATTCATTGGGAGTCGGGATGCCAACCACCGGAGCCATTGCTCCTGTAATGATTATCAATACAGCATCAGCAACACCAACTGATTTTTCATTCAACCCGGGCGGAACCATCTGCTACATTGCTATTAACATGAATACGCCTGCAGGTGGCATCCAGAAATGGGTAAAAACAGCAGGTACCTGGAACTTAGTTTACACATTGGGAACAGGCGTAACAAATATTGGTGCATACGGATTGGTGGTAGATTATTCGGGAGCCAACCCGGTGATTTATGCAACTACATTTGAAGCCGGCACAACCGGTAACCGCATTATTAAAATTACAGATACGGGCAGTGCTTCCATAGCATCCAACATCGTAGCTTCAACACCTAATACATTTTTTCATGGTGTAGCATTTGCACCTTCCAGCACCTGTGTTCCCGCTGCACAACCTACCGCCTTCACAGCAAGTACGGATACTGTGTACAACGGACAAAACAGTGTAACATACACTGTACCGAACGATGCTTCCGTTTATTATACATGGAATTACAGTGGAAGCGGCGCTACCATTCACGGAAGCGGCAATAGCGTAACCATTGATTTTTCGGTATCGGCTACAAGCGGCACACTCAGTGTGATTGCAAGCAATGCCTGCGGAACCAGCAGCGCTAAAACAAAAAACATAAGCGTGCTTCCTTTACCGGGAACCATGCGCATTACAGAGTATATGTATAACGGCAGCGGGTCGGGTGCCGGCGAGTTTGTGGAATTTACAAACATAGGTACTACGGCTGTAAATATGGCTGGCTGGAGCTTTGACGACAGCAGCGAGTTACCGGGATCACAATCACTGAGCGGTTTTGGAACCGTACAACCGGGAGAATCTGTGATCTTAACAGATGTGGCAGCAGCTACTTTCCGCAGCAACTGGGCATTATGTTCGGGCATTAAAGTGATCGGCAACAACGCTAATAATCTTGGCCGCGAAGATGAGATCAACTTGTACAATTCATCCAACGTTTTGGTGGACCGCTTAACTTATGGTGACCAAACCTATTCCGTAGGATCGATCAGGACAAATGCTGTGAGCGGCTGGGTGAACGCTGCAGGATTAGGAAACAATATCATTACCGACTGGGCTTTATCAATCGTGGGTGATGCAGAAGCATCATATACATCCGGTGCAGGAGAGATCGGCAGCCCGGGAAAAAGCAGCAGGGCAATTGTTGCATACGATCCATGTTTGATCGTAAACGGCTCTCCAACCATAGTAATGAATGTGAGCAGCACTACCAATTATATTGATGATGCAGTAACTGTTGCACCTCCCAGTCCTTTCACGGTTAGTGGTGTGATCAACGATCCGACCGATCCTGCAAAAATACTGGGCATTGATTTTACGATCAATGATGCGGAAACAGCTGCCGACAGTTTGACAATAACTGCTACAAGCAGCAACCCGGCGGTAGTTCCGAATGCAAACATCAGCATCAGCGGAAGCAGTGCAGCACGAAACATTAAAATTATACCGATCGGTATCGGATATTCAACCATCACCATTACCGTATCTGATGGAACAACAAATACCTCTTATATATTAAGCTACGCAGCATCAGCAGCGTCGACAACACCTACTGCTACTTTCTGGCACACGGGAATGTCGGACGGTTCTGACGGATTTGCGATTGATGATAATTACTACATCAGCGGCGATGATGAATTGGATGTGTTAAATGTATATTCACGCTCGGCATCCGGCTTACCGTATGTATCCTACGATTACTCTTCCAACTTAGCATTACCGGATCCAACAAAGCCAGAAGTGGATGTGGAAGCGGAAACCGGAAGCACTACCAATCCTAATAAAGTATATTGGTTAGGTTCCATGAGCAACGGCAAAGCGCCATTCGCTGACAAACCAAACAGGAATAGAATTTTTGCAACTACACACACAGGCACGGGAGCAAGCACAACATTTACGTTTGCCGGATATTATGGAAATTTAAGACAAAGCTTAATTACATGGGGAGATGCAAACGGGTACAACTTTACCGCAAGCGCAGCGCCGGGTGTGGATTCGAAAACAGTGAGCGGATTTGCAGCAGAAGGAATGGTTTTCGGGCCGGACAATACTACTTTGTACATCGCATTCAGAGCGCCATTAGTGCCAACTGCAACCCGTACAAAAGCAGTAATTGCACCGATCCAGAATTTTGAAACATGGTTTAATAACGGCGCTCCTGTTGGAAACCCGGTATTCGGATCACCAATTGAATTAGATTTGGGCGGGAGAGGTTTCCGCGATATTACACGCTTATCAAACGGAACTTACATTATTGTTGCCGGAAATCCCGGTGGCAGCCCGATTACAAGCGCTATTTACAAATGGACAGGAAATGCAGCTGATGCGCCGATCATGGTGACGACTTCTGCTGACGGATTACTAAACATGGAAGGTGTGATGCAGGTAAATACTGCCGGACACTTAGACCTGAATAAATTACAGGTGATCAGCGATGGCGGTGATGATGATTTGTACGCTGACGGAAACGAAGCTAAAGATTTTAATGATCTTATCTTAAGAAAATTCAGATCGGATAATTTAACAAGTGTGAATTTGTGTATGACTTCTACAGGAGATACAACTGTAACAGCTTGTAGCAATTTTACATGGCATGGTACTACCTATTCTACATCAGGAACGCCAACGCATCTAATGACAAGTGTTGCAGGTTGCGATTCGGTTGTAACACTGCATTTAACGATCAACTCATTGCCTCCTAATACGGTAACGGCAAATAGTGCAACTACATTTTGCCAGGGCGATTCGGTAACGTTTACAGCGGCTGCCGGAAATAATTACCAATGGCAACTAAACGGCGGTGACATTACCGGCGCAACTGCAAATGCATACACAGCACATGCTGCCGGAAGTTATTCGGTAATTGTGACCAGCGCCAGCAGCTGTGTAAATACATCATCTGTACAAACAGTAACAGTAAATGCATTGCCGGATAACACTGTAACAGCAAGTGGAGCAACTACGTTCTGTACCGGAGGATCGGTAACATTAACGGCTGCAACAGGAAATACATATCAATGGCAATTAAATGGAAACCCGATCGGTGGCGCTACTGCAAACATTTATGCAGCAACTGCTACCGGGAACTATTCGGTGGTGGAAACCAATACCAGCAGCTGTGTAAATACATCTTCTGCACAAACAGTAACTGTAAATGCATTGCCGGATAATACTGTAACAACAAGCGGTGCAACTGCATTTTGTGCAGGCAGCTCAGTAATATTAACAGCTACAACCGGCAACACGTATCAATGGCAGCTGAACGGAAACCCAATCGGTGGCGCTAGTTCAAATACCTATGCAGCAACTGCTTCCGGAAATTATTCAGTAGTGGTAACCAGTGCAAGCAGCTGTACAAACACATCCACAGCACAAACGGTAACTGTAAATGCATTACCGGATAGCACTGTAACAGCAAGCGGTTCAACTACATTCTGCGCGGGAGGATCAGTAATATTTACTTCAGCAACTGCCGGTACCTATCAGTGGCAATTGAATGGAAGCCCAATTGGTGGAGCCACTTCGAATACTTATATAGCAAATGCTTCGGGGAATTATTCAGTAGTGATAACCAATGCAAGCAGCTGCACGAGTATATCCACTGCACAAATGGTAACCGTAAATGCATTACCTGACAACACTGTAACAACAAGTGGTGCAACTACATTCTGCCAGGGTGACTCGGTTACTTTAACAGCAGCAAACGGATTAGCTTATCAATGGATGCTGAATGGCAGTAACATCGCAGGTGCTACTGCGGAAACATATACAGCAAGTGCAAGCGGCAATTACAGCGTTGCGGTAAGCAATGTAACCTGTCCGAATGCATCAGCCGTTACGAGCGTTACTGTAAATTCGGTGCCATCACAACCGGTGATCACGCAAGTTGGAAATAACATTACAAGCACTGCAGCAAACAGCTATCAATGGTATTACAACGGAGCAATTATCAGTGGCGCTACATCACAAACATATCCTGCAACACAGGATGGAAATTATGTGGTAGTGGTATCAAACTCTTCGGGATGCGAAGCTTCATCAGATACATTACTGGTAACTGTAACCGGGGTTACTGCATTTGAAACAGTAAACAGTTTAAATATTTATCCAAACCCTTATACCGAATCTACATCCCTACAATTAACACTGGCGGATAACGCAATGGTAACAATGGAAGTATATTCGACGATTGGTGAAAAAGTACAAACACTTACTGCGCAAAATTATTCAGCAGGAACATACACGTTCACCTTTGGTGCAAAACAACAGGGATATGCCGCCGGTGTGTATTTTGTAAAAACAACCATCAACGGAAAAATGAAAGTGAGCAGGATCGTGGAAAACTAACGGATGGCAGATTGTTGGATATCAGGCCCAACATGAAAAATAAATTTTAAGGGAAGGCTTCTTAGCAATAAGAGGCTTTCCCTTTTTTAACACAGCGGATACACAGATTCGTTGTTTCACTCCTGTTCCTGCCCGAATTGTTCAGGCGGGCGTTATCTGTACCGTAACCGAATCATTACAAATACTTAAAACCTATCTAAAACTAAAGTAACCCACCTCCCCTATTTTTGTTTTGTTAAACAGTTCTACTCAAACTCACAAACAATGCAAAAGCTACTCCTGCTCCCGTTTTTACTTTTTATTAATTTTCATTCCATGGCACAGCAAGTAGTGGTGAACGAATATTTTAATGCTGCCGATCAGCGCGATGAATGGACCGAGCTGGTTGTAGTTGCGGACAATGTAGACATGCGCGGCTGGGCCATCCGTGATAATAATAGCAGCCAGACATCATGGCAAACAGCAGTTACATTTTCGAACGATGCACTCTGGAATAATTTGCGCGCAGGAACGATTATTATTTTGTGGCACCGCATTATTTCATCTGCTGCTACGGCACATACAACAGATGTGAATAAAGCCGACGGATACATTGAAATCAACGTGCAGAATACTACTTATTTTTCTGGCGGGTCATTTGGATCATCCCCTACCTGGGCCGGAAACTCACTGAACATAGCCGGTAGCGGTGATGTAATTGAATTATTGAATGCAGGCGGCGCACATGTACATGCGCTGGGGCATAGCAGTACTGCGGGCTCCGACTGGACTGCATTACCAACTCCGAAATTAAATCATGCAAACAGCGCCAATTCAGGTGATGCCATTTATGCTTGCCCGGGTGCAGTGATTACTGATTATAACGGCCCTGCCGCCGGAAATAATTTCACATCTAAAAACAACGGCACACTCACCTTTGGATTACCGAATACCTGTGGTGCAAGCGTTAATGGCAACGCTACGTATATTAATTCCCTGCGCGAACCTTCCATTAGTTCGCAAACAGTAACGCCGGGCACTGCCATTCCGGGAAATATTACATTTTCCTGGACAGCAGCAACAGATCCAAATCCCGGCGACAATACCACCGGTTACATGGTACTGAGAAATACCAGCAATACATTTACCGCTCCTGCAGATGGTACAACGTACACCGTTGGCGGCGCACTTGGAAGCGCCACCGTACTGGCGGAAATAAATTCATCGGCTACCGTCACCTACACCGATAATACAGTAACTGCAGGCAATTGTTATTATTACCGCGTGTACGCTTTCCGGTACGGTACTGACAATATAAACGGAAATAATTTTGATGATTCACGCGGAAGAGCATACAACCAAACCAATTTTGTATTTGTGAATTGCCTTGTAGTTTTACCGGTAGAGTTATTGAGCTTTGATGCAAAACCGCTGGACAATAAAGTGGATGTAAGCTGGAGCACGGCTTCCGAAACCAACAACGATTTTTTTACGCTGGAACGCAGCGCGGATGCGATCAACTTTAATTCCGTTGCCACGATAAAAGGCGCTGGGAACAGTACACAGCTGATCGATTATAATTATACGGATGAAGCGCCCCTGGACGGTACATCTTATTACCGGCTGATGCAAACCGATTTTAACGGCAGCTCGCATTTTTCAGAAATGATACCTGTTAGCACTGGAGCTTTTAGTGTATCCGCAGTATATCCAAATCCGGCAACGGAAACGCTGACAATCGATCTGCATTTTTCGCAGGAAAGCACTGTGGAAATAAGTGTAAAAAATATTCTTGGAATTAATGTACAGAGTACAACCCTGTCGCAAAAGGAAGGCGACCGTTCCTGCACGCTACAACTGGCTTCGCTTGCAAAAGGAGTTTATTTACTAAGCATCAAAAGCGGGAACAAGATCTGTCAAAGCAAATTTATAAAACAATAAAACATTTAACCACCATTTATTATGAGAACATTTTTTGCAAAAAGATTGAAGAAAGAACGGGAAGTTAACATTCACGAAATTGTTTTTTGGATCACTGCCTTTTTTTCCACTGTATTTCTAATCTTATTGATTTTCCATCCAATTAGTTAACACAGAAGCCACGGACAAAAAAAGAGAGTTGCACTAAGAAAACATATTCCCCGTACAACTCTCCTTCCTCTGTATTTCTGTGTTAAACTTCTAAGCTATACCCAATTCCTTTGATGGTTTTGATGTACCGTTCACCCAGCTTTTCGCGCAGCTTGCGAATGTGCACATCGATGGTGCGGTTCTTGGAAAAAATCTCGTAGCCCCAGATCAGCTGGGAAATTTCCTTCCGGGTAAATACTTTTCGGGGAGAAGTAGCCAGCAACGCCAGCAATTCAAATTCTTTGCGCGGCAGGATGATCTCATCACCATCTTTAAAAATCACATAACGTTCACGGTCGATCGTAAGCCCCGACACTTCCTTTTTTACGGATGAATCGGAATATCCTGCATGTCGCTTTAGTAAAGCTTTTAAACGACTTACTAAAACGCGCGCTTTTACCGGCTTAATAATGTAATCATCCGCACCGGCATTAAATGCCGCGATCTGCGAATAATCTTCGTTGCGTTCGGTATGGAAAACAATAAGCGTATCGGCCAGTGTTTCGTCGGCACGCAATTCTATGCAAATATCAATTCCATCCAGTTCGGGCATGAGCAGATCCACGAGCACCATCTGCGGGATCTCCTGTTTTGCAAGCGCAATGGCCTCGCGCGATACGGAGGAAGTAAAAACTATAAAACCTTCTGCTTTTAAAGCTGCTTCTGTTGTCGAAAGCACTTCCAGGTCCGCATCAATCACCAAAATTTTAAAACTAGCTGTCGTCATTAAAGAATTATTAATGCGCTAAAGTACTTTTGTAATTGTGCTTTTACATTAAGGTAAGATTAACTTTACTTTACGTTACGGATATGATCTACTAATTACTAATTGATACAAATATACCAATCTGTGTGGTACTATGTGCCTGTTTTTAACAGATCAACGCAAAGTGCCATTGTCAGGGCGGATAGGGGTTTCCTAAATGCCTGCAGGCCCCAAAAATTACGATTCTATAATATTGCTTATATTTGAATATGCAGCAAATCTGCAATACAAACCATGACAGAACAAAAAAAACAGCCAAGCCCCACTACAGGATATTTTTTAATTATAGCCGGGATCCTTGGCCTTGCAGCCCGTCTTTTTATAAGCTCAGGCACCTCCTCCTGGGGCGTTGTTGCCATTATTAAGCTGGTGGTTTCGGTTTCGGTACTGATACTGGGAATAGTTACCGTATTGAAGAACAGAAAATTGTAATAAAAAAACAGAAAAATTACCCGATGCGGCCACTCACGTATATCCTGCCTTTAGCCTTACTCATGACATTTTGTTCCTGCCGGCAAAAACGGGAATTTCCGGCTAAAAAAGAATTAACAAACTATAATGCAACTGCGTTTTCCGCTACCCTGGAAGAAAAGATCGATCCCGGCAAGAATATTATTTATTCGCCATCGCTGTTATACGCATGGGACAAATTGCGGAAAGAGCTGAATGTTCCGCTTATGGTCAGCAAAACAATATTCCCGGAATTGCACGCACTCAATGCTTCCAAATCATACGCCAATTCTTTAGCTGAATCAGAGTATGAAACAACGGTCATAAAAGAGGGATTCAATATTTCAGTAACCGCGTCTTTCAAAAAATCACTTCCGTATGAAACAAAGCTGAAGCGCTATGACGATGAGCTGGTATTTAACAACAAGCCTGTAATATCCTTTGGTACTTGGGGAAACGACGAGAAAATGGCAAAAATGTTTAGAATCGTGTATTATAAAAACGACAGTGATTTTATCATCAGCATACTACCCAAAGACGAAACCCAGGAAATTATTTTATTTAAAAAACCAAACAACAGCGATACAACATTAGCTGCTGTTTTAAATGAGCTGAATGCCAAAACACTACTTGGCATGAGGGAACGGTTACAGGGAGACAACTGGAAATACGATTTAAAGGAGGACGACAAGATCGTAATTCCGGTAATGCAATTCAATATTGAAAAAAGATATGAAAAAATGATTGAAAATATAGTCAGTGCAGCCGCTACAGATTATACGGTAACGGAAATGAAACAACGCACCGCTTTTATCCTGGATGAAGCAGGAGCTGAAGTTGAAAGTGAAGCAACCACCGGTGAGGCAGGCGCTGCACGGATGCCGGAAAGCGAACATCCAAAACACCTGGTTTTTAACAGTTCGTTTTTAATTGTATTGAAAGAAAAAGATAAAACAAATCCTTATTTTGCAATGTGGACAGTGAATACAGAATTGATGCAAACAAAATAAATACAATCAACAGGAACAAAAAATGGATACCATTCCCGAACAACAACCAGCAACCTCCGTAATAAAACCAAGGAACGCATGGATTGCTTTTATTCTTTCTTTTTTCGTGCCGGGACTGGGACAGGTTTATAACGGGCAATGGAAAAAAGGACTTTTATTTTTTGTTGTCATTTATTGCGTTCGCTTTTTCCTGGAGATCCCGGAGGCAATTACTTCTTTCTATAGTTTGCTAACCTTGTGCAGTATTGAATTTGTATTACGGATCTTTATAATTGTTGATGCGATCAGGTACGCCAGGCGGCAAAAAGGTTACATTCCGAAAAAGTATAATAAATGGTATTATCATTTGCTCATCGCTGCAGCGATGATAGCCGTATTAACCTCCTACAACCGGTGTTTGCAAACATATAAAGTTACTTCCACTTCGGGATACCCTACCACACAGCTGGACGACCGCCTTGCTGTAGATCTGAGTGCATACAAAAACAAGGAAGCAGACTATGGCGATATTGTAGCTTTTAATGCACCAAACGGAAAAGTTTGGGCATATAGGGTTGTAGGATTACCGGGCGATTCACTGGAACTAACAAATGACCTCGTAAGCATCAAAGGGAAAACATGCAATGCTTTATTGATAAAAAACAGCGTTATTGAACAGGTCCCGGTTGATGAATATGCAGAAACGCTTCCAAACGGTTTTCAATATCACATCGCTATTGCCAGATTCCTAATAGACAGCTCAAAAACAAACATTAAAAATATTTTTGTTCCGGCCGGCAGTTATTATCTTTTAGCTGATGATCGCGACAATGGATCCGATAGCCGGTACATCGGGCCTGTAAAACAAAAGAACGTCCTCGGAAGAGTGATTTTTAGCTTTTGGGGCAAAACAACAAAGCGGATCAACATTGATTTCCGCGCCAGTACATCACAATATAAACATCTAAAATAGACACAATGCACACACTAAAAAAATACAGCGCGTTTTTACTTTTATTATTAACCTGTTACGGATGCGGGCCAAGCATGGACGACAAGGAAAAAAGAAATGAGAACTGGATCTGGTTTGTTAATAAAGAAACGGGCAAAGGCTCCTGGGTGCCTTTTGGCAATGAGATGACGGTGCCGGATGGTAATTACACTGCATTTTATTCGTCGGGTAAGATCAGGGAAAAAGGAAAAATTGCAGCAGAAAAAAACATAGATACGATTTATTATTTCGACATCAATGAAACGATGATAAAATATACTGTATTGGGAGATACTACGTACTCGTATTACCTGCACGACGGGCCTTACAAAGCATATACCGCAAAAGGCGAGCTGGAAGTGGAAGGAGAAGTAAAAAAACATCACTTTTCAGGAGGGAAATGGTACGGTTCCTTCAGTCATTTTATAAACGTTCTGAATGTGATCAAACCGGCAAAAATTAGTTTTTCGGCACTCAACGCAGTGATCATACAAGCCATCTCACAATCGGTCTCAACGGGCGATTCTATTATTCCGAAAACGGAGCTGAAAACCATTGATTCGCTCTACGCAATAGCTGCACCCCTGGCAGAAAAAGCGGCTGAAAATGCAAAAGCAATTCCACCATTCATCGGAATGCCGGAGCTGCAAAAAGCAACGGTTGATGTAATGGTTGTTCACCGGGATCTTATAAAAAATCAGTTTACAGATATTATTGCCTATATGAAAAAAGGCCTGGGCCCTTTAAACATCGACAAGATCAAAGCTTTATTAGCCGGCCTGAATCCCACTCCGGAAGAGCAATTTTCAAAAACACTCAACGATTTCCAGGAAAAATATCCTTTGAGCGACGAGCAAAATGACTACATGAGACTGCAATATAGTGGACTGCTAAGTGAAGCCTCCAATTAAAACGGTGTACTTAAAAAGGTGTATTTTCATACAATATATAGTTTTTAATACTTACAGTTTTTACTATTTACCCGGTTTCAGTATATTTATAAACAGTAATATCGGATTGTTATCCGGTTAAACTGATAACCACTTATTAATTTATCAAAAAACTAACCACACATGAAAAAATTAGTCCTTCTCTTTCTGCTTGTTTCGGCAAATGCAGCTTTCTCACAAAATTATTTTTATTTAGAAGATGTAAAACTGAAAGAAAAAGTTGATTTTACTGCCAACGAAGGAAATGCCGTAAAAGCCATCGACTTTTTAATGAGTACGCCGGCAGAGGAAAATGTTGACCGAAAAGCCTGCATCCGTTTTATATTGCGTTATGCAGAAGGAAGCCCGATCACCGTAACCCTCGATAGCTATTTCACGACTTTCTATAAAAAGAACCTGGATTTGCTCCCGATGTACATCGGACTTTGGGTAAAATCTGCCATCGGTAACCCGGATGGAAAACCGGAAGACCATGAAAAATACATTTATTCCGAATTGTATAAATACATTAAAGCCGGAAATAATATCAAATCAAACGACAAGATCAAATCCCTGATCACTGCCGGAGATGCCGGCACTATTGACGACTGGCTGAAAAAGAATGTGTACGAAAAAAAATAAACCAAACGGTTTCATGAAAAAATTAATTTCCTTCCTTTTCATCTTTTTTATTTTTAATGCAGTCACATCCGCACAAACAGACACGATCCGGATCAACGGAATAAAATTTATTACGGTAAAACAAACTGCAAAAAACATAGATTTTGATGATAAGAAAGATACTGTCCTGAAATTTTACCGCATGGAAAACGGCAAAGCGAAATACTTGCTGAGTCATTATTTGTATGCTTATAGTGCCGATTTCAACAATGAATTTACCGATATCGGCTCTTATCAAATTCAGAATGACAGCCTGATCTTCATTACAAAGTACCGGCAAAAAACCGGCCTTGATCCCATTCCTGTAATGCGCAGGCAGATCTACAAAGCGGATGTAAAGGGAAAGCTTACAAAGGTTTACGACCGGGAACAAAAACGTTCGGGCGAATGGGTGGAAGTGCAAACCAATCATTAAGCACCATTTTTATGGAAGATTTAAAAAGAAAAATCAGGTTTGTTTTTATTCCGTATTTACTGGTTTCAGCGGGTTATATAATTATATATACCTTTTTAGACTGGCTGCTGTTCATTCAATTCAAAACTCTTAACATGCAGCCACTGGTTATCCGCTGCTGGATCCCAATGGCTACGTACTGGATCTTTGTTTATTTATTCTTATGGCGGCGGTTAAAAAAACTACGTTTAAAAAATCCTAAAAAAGAACCTCAGTTCGGGATCGTGATCGTAATGTGCGTTGTAATGCTCCCTCCTGTAGCCCTTTCACAGATCTATATTGCGGAGGCGACGGGCAAGCTCAGCACACTTGAAAATATAGACGAGTTAAACATATCCGAATCCACAAGGTATTACACGTTAAAAAATCACTATTTCGATAAACGTGATGCTGGCCTTTATACCGTCTACCGGACAAGCGGTAAAGGCAATAATACATTCAATGTTGAACTGTTTTATACCGTTCCCATTTTTGAAAAAGAAAGTGATACAACTAAAAGAGAGTGCAGCGCCTGGCTGGGCGTTAAATACAGGGATTATTTTAACAACAGGATAGATCAATCTGAGAAAGACAAACGCTGCAGAATGTTTGAACAACAAGCACATGATAATTTCAAAACAATAAACCTCGATAGCTTTTCCTATTTGCAGCAATTGGATTACGATGAAAACACTGCCTATTATAATTCAGCATTAAAATTCAGCAGCAAATATTTTGAAAACAATACTTTTATCCTGAAACGCTGTTACGGCGCTTTCGAAGACAGGACAGACAACAACCTCACATGGATCATTGTTACATTTGGACTTGGAGCAACGCTGGTTTTCCTATGTTTCCTGCCGCCAACACTCAGCGAAGCCGATGTGGAAGAGTTTAAAAGCAAGCGTTCAAATAAAAACAAAGTATACTAAACATGAAGCTGCTTTCAAAAATAAAATTTATTTTTTATCTGCTGCTTTTATGGCTCATTGTACATTTAACATACATTACCATTGACGGATTATCCGACAATGGCGCTTCTGCAGATGTTGCCGTAATACTTGGCAATAAAATTAATCCCGATGGAACACTATCAGAAAGATTACAAAAACGACTGGAATGCGGATTGGAATTATATAAAAACAAACGCGTAAAAAAAATAATTGTCAGTGGCGGATTAGGAAAAGAGGGATTTTATGAAGGCGATAAGATGAAAGAATTTTTAATTAAGAATAATGTACCCGATTCGGTTATTACAGTCGATAATAATGGGAATAACACTTTACTGACCGTAGAGAATGTTTTGAAATTGAAAGATAAATTGCAGTTCAATAGCATCATTGTAGTGTCACAATTTTATCACGTGACGCGCACAAAAATGTTGTTTAAAAAACAAGGGGTTAAAAACGTAAGCAGCGTTAGCCCGCATTATTTTGAACTGCGCGATGTGTATTCGATGCTGCGTGAATTTGTAGCGTATTATGTGGAATAAAAAAAGTAATAGTACATCATTACGAGCGATTTTTCGCCTGAAGCGATCTCATACCGGGTATTCGATGTTAGATATTGGATGTTAGATTGTGTTTGCATATTCCATTTTACTATTATTGAAAAGCAGGGCATTTTACTAATTGTTTGTGCTTTTTTAACAATTTGTTTTTTAAAATAATTACTACTTTTGCAGCATCATTATGCAAAAGACCATCGCTAAATACATCCTGTTTTTGTTTTTTACAGTATTCATCACGAATGCTGTAACCACCCTGCTGGAGAAAAAAAGCGACGGAAAAGTATTGTGTTTGCAGGCAGAAGATGATCATTCCGATGCGGATGACAAGCCCGAAAAAAATCCCGATCAAACAAAGGTAAAATACAATCCCAACACTTCGCCTTCCGACGACGATATCTGTCATGAATTCCATTTCAGTAATTATTTTGTACACATCCACCATTTAAAATACAACAGCTCCGAGCCTTCTCTGCTGGATGCCGCTGTAAAAAAATTGTATTCGCCTCCTAAGGTGTAATTCCATACTCTTCACGTTATTTTTCTCCTTCCGGAGAATTCAAATCTCATTTTCATAATAAAATGTCGTGCATTGCTTGTGCATTTACGCAAGTAATTCAGGTGGCATTTGTAAAAACTATTATATGAACGCACAACATAAAAACACATTTAATTTCAGGTATTTAAAAAATGATCTCTCTGCCGGGCTGGTCGTTTTTCTTGTAGCATTGCCGCTTTGCCTTGGTATTGCACTCGCTTCCGGCGCGCCATTATTTTCCGGGATCATTTCCGGGATCATCGGTGGCATTGTTGTAGGATTTCTGAGCGGTTCCTCACTCAGTGTAAGCGGTCCGGCAGCAGGGCTTACCGCCATTGTTGCTACAGCCATCATTCATCTGGGCAGCTACGAAACATTTTTACTCAGTGTAGTTATTGCCGGGATCATCCAGCTTATCCTGGGTTATTTAAAAGCCGGGATCATCGGGCATTACTTTCCATCCGGCGTGATCAAAGGAATGCTGGCCGCCATCGGATTGATTTTGGTATTGAAACAAATTCCGCATGCTTTCGGATATGATAAAGACAGCGAAGGGGATTTTACTTTTTTCCAGCTGGATGATCACAACACCTTTTCAGAGATCATCAATTCGGTGAACCATATCAATGCCGGGGCAACACTCATAGCCCTTATTTCACTTTTTATTCTCATTATGTGGGAACGTCCTGCCTTGAAAAAATTTAACTTTTTCAAAGCTGTACCGGCTGCATTGGTAGTGGTATTAATGGGTTTGGCGCTCAACGTAATATTCCAATATTATATTCCGGTTTTGTTTTTAGGAAGCGAAGAACTGGTGCAATTGCCTGTCAGTAATTCATTGCAGGGTTTTGTACATTTATTTACACTCCCTGATTTTACACAGCTGGGGAATGTAAAAGTATACGGCATTGCATTTACCATTGCCATTGTTGCCAGCCTGGAATCGCTGCTCAGCGTTGAAGCCACCGACAAGCTGGATCCCTACAAACGCAGCACACCTACCAACCGCGAATTAAAAGCGCAGGGGTTCGGCAATTTAATTTCGGGGCTGATTGGCGGATTACCGCTCACTGCAGTAATTGTAAGAAGTTCTGCCAATATCAATTCGGGTGGAAAAACAAAATTATCTGCCATCATTCACGGGATTTTTTTATTGGTCAGTGTTATTTTACTTGCACCATTCCTGAATAAAATTCCATTGGCATCGCTTGCCGCGATTTTATTATTAGTCGGTTATAAACTGGCAAAAGTGTCACTGTTCAAATCAATGTATAAACTGGGCTGGAATCAATTCCTTCCATTCATCATCACCGTGATCGCTATTTTATTAACCGATTTACTGAAAGGGATTTCTGTAGGATTAATTGTTTCCATCTTTTTTATTTTACGGAACAATTACAGGCGTCCGTATTTTTTCGTGCAAAGCGAACACAAAGAAGGCAAGATCATTTCCATTGAGTTATCGGAAGATGTGACTTTCATCAACAAAGGCAGTATCGCGCTAACGCTGGACCATTTACCAGAACATTCCACCGTGATCATTGATGGAACGCGTTCCCGCAACATCGACCTGGATGTGCTCGAGATCATCCACAATTTTAAAGAAACGGCTATTCTTAAAAATATAGAATTGCAGTTAAAATCAATTCCACCGTTCAATGGAACGGCAGCGCATTAATCAATCATTCACATTTTTAAAAATTAAAAAATCATGGAAACTAAATATCATCAGATCTTTCACAACAATCAGAAATGGGTGCAAAAAAAATTACGGGAAGATGCCCATTATTTTCAAAAACTGGCAAAAGGACAATCGCCGGAATACCTCTGGATTGGTTGTTCCGACAGTCGCGTACCGGCCAATGAAATTACCGGCACACAGCCCGGCGAAATGTTTGTGCACCGCAACATCGCCAATATGGTAGTAAAAAATGACATGAATTTATTGAGCGTTTTGTCGTATGCAGTGGAAGTTTTAAAAGTAAAACACATCATCGTGTGCGGGCATTACGGTTGTGGCGGCGTGCTTGCGGCAATGAATAAAAAAAGGTACGGCCTTATCGATCAATGGCTGGATCACATTGATGCGGTATATAAAATCCATCACAACGAGCTGGATGCCATGGAGGATAAAGAAGCGCGCTTCCGCAGATTTGTGGAGCTGAATGTATCCGAACAGGTAAACGCTTTGTGCCGTACCTCCATCGTGCAAAACGCCTGGAAAGCCGGGCAGATTTTACAGGTACACGGCTGGACATACGACATACACGACGGGCTGCTGCACGACCTTGGTTTTTCATTTAGTAAATCCGAAGAGCAGGCGGTGTTGAACCAATTTGAATAATTTAGTATCTTCACACTATATAATCCGTAGCAAAATGAAAGAAAGTTATGACCGCTTAATGTCGGGCAATCAGAAATGGGCCAGCGAAAAGCTGAAGCAGGATCCCAATTATTTTAAAGACCTTTCACTTGGTCAAAATCCTGAATATTTATGGATCGGTTGTTCTGACAGCCGCGTTCCTGCCAATGAAATTACAGGCACAAAATCAGGTGAAATATTTGTGCACCGCAACATTGCCAATGTGGTAGTACATACCGATATGAATTTACTGAGCGTATTGTATTACGCCGTTGAAGTTTTGCATGTAAAACACGTGATCGTATGCGGGCATTACGGCTGTGGCGGTGTGATTGCGGCAATGGGCAACAAGGATAACGGTTTTGTAAACAACTGGCTGCGCAACATCAAAGAGGTATATGAAAAGTACAGCACGGAGCTGAATGCGATCACCGATCTGAAACAACGTGAAAACCGGCTGGTGGAATTAAACGTAATCGAACAGGTACACAACCTTGCAAAAACAAAAATTGTACAGCAGGCCTGGAAACGCCGCGAATTACAGGTGCACGGCTGGGTATATGGCTTCAACGATGGTTTGATAAAAGATCTGCATGTGATGATGGACGAGCTCAGTGATCTGGAACCAATTTTCAGGTACGATCTGTAAACACTGGAAAAAACAAAAAGAGGAACAGCGATTGTTCCTCTTTTTTATTTCATTTTCTCAGACATCAGTGCATAAAAATAATCCGCAAGCCCACCAATGTAAGGCACAACGCAAGTACTTTAATAATAATTTTTCCATTAAAGCGCCGCGATAAATAAGCGCCGAGCTGAGCGCCGGGAATCACGCCGATGATCAGCCCGGTCACCATTTTTAAAATTACCGGGTTATCGTAATTTCCATTGATGATATGTACCACCACACTCACGGTAGCCATGATCGCCAGGATAAAATGTGAGGTAGCAGTGGCAATGTGCACCGGAAATTGAAGCCATTCGGCCAATGCAGGAACATGGATAATGCCGCCGCCAATTCCCAGCATGGGCGAAATAAAACCGACTACCAGGCTAAGAATTGCACCCTTTCTGCGATCATACGCATAAACATACACTTCTCCCCACTTGTCGGTAATCTGCTGCGAAACCAAGCCTTTATGCGCAACAACGTTTTTTTCGCGCTGCGTTTCGTTCCCTCCTTTTATAAACAAAACGATCCCGGAGATCATCAGGACAACTGCAAAGACCAAATCAAACAAATGCCGCGGGATATAGTGTGTACACATTACACCAAGCACAGAACCGGGAATAGTAAATGCTGCAAAATAAATCCCTGCTTTGTAATCTACACGGCGCGAACGCATATATGCGGCAGATCCTGATATGGCATTGGCCGCAACTACAGCCATAGAAATGGCAGTGATCGATTCCGGCGACAGATTTTTTTCGGTCATCAGCAAAACAGGTACGAGAATAAACCCGCCACCAGCCCCGATCAGCGTTCCTAATGTGCCGACAACAAAGCCAGCCAGGATCAGTACAATTATATTTTCCATTTAATTTTAATTGTTTTACAATACACTCATCCTAATTTTCATGCCCACTCATTTTAAATTCATATTCAATTAATAACCTGGTCTTGTTTAATATCTTCGCTTGCTTTTTCAACGATCGTATTATTTGCTTTTATATCGCCAAATACTTCTATCATTCCGTTATTTTCATTCCCTGTTATCACATTTACTAATTGTGCTTTGTGATCCTGGATTTTTATTATGTATTTTTTTTCCGTGGATGTGATCAGTGCCGACTGTGGAACAGCAATGGCATTTCCATGGCCGTTCAGCGGAAGCGTCACTTCTGCATACATTCCCGCCATCAATTCATTTCCGGTATTCGTTACATCGATCTCCACCATTTCGCTCCTGAATTTTTGATCAAGGCTATTGGCTTTCCGGCTAATGATCCCGTCAAATAATTTTCCGGGAATGGCCTCAATTGTAAAAAACACTTTCTGATTATTTTTTAATTGCGTAGCGTATGTTTCGGGTACGCTCACCTGCAGGCGTAAAGTAGAGATTTGCTGTAATTCCAGCATAGGCTTCACATCACCTTTATTTCCAACTACCACCAACGCACCGGGATCAATATTACGTTGTGTGATGATTCCATCAAAAGGCGCACGCACAGTCAGGTAATTTTTCATCGACTCCATTGCCATCCAGCTTGCCTTCTCACTATTACTCATCGCGCTGTCCGATTGCATCCGCGACAATGCAGATTGAAGATCGCCCGGCGAAACAGCGCCTTTCGTTTCAGCAGTTTTTACTAACCGCTGATAGCCATCCCTGCTTAAATTATAAGTCGATTGTGATTTGATATAACGCTCATGCGCCGCCACATCATTTTGTTCAATGTCCGGCGCTTCCAGCTCCATCAGGATCTGTCCCTGCTTCACTTCCGTTCCGATATCCACAGGAACTGTTTTTACATAACCCGTTATCCGCGGAAATATACTTACCACTTCATATGGATTTAATTGTGCAGGCAATCGCAATGATGTTTCCAATGCCTGTTCTTTTACTGTATACAGCGCATATTTATTTTCAGCTCCTGGCTTGTCTGCCGATGCTACAGCTTCGTTTCTTGTACAGGAAATCCAGGCACAAAGAGAGAAACAGGTCAGCAGTATAAAAATTATCTTTTTCATGGTATCAATTTTTTAATTTAATGTTTCAGGTAATAAAGAAGGATCTTCGTAGGATGTTTTTTGTTGCGCCCATGCATATACCATCGGTACAATGTACAATGCGGCAGCCGTTGATGCGATCAGCCCACCGATCACAGCCCGGCCAAGCGGAGCCGTTTGATCACCGGCTTCACCCATTCCTGTTGCCATTGGGATCATTCCGGCGATCATCGCCATGCTTGTCATCAGGATAGGACGCAAACGAACGGAAGCGCTCACCTTTGCCGCTTCCTCTGCATCCCGGTATTTCAGCCGTAATGTTTCTGCATTGGTCACGATCAAAATTGAGTTGGCAACTGATACGCCTATTGCCATAATAATTCCCATATACGATTGCAAATTAAGTGTAGAGCCTGTTAGCAACAGCAACATCAAGGCTCCCAGCAATACTGCGGGAGTGGTCGAAAGGATCACTAATGAAAGTTTAAACGATTGATAATTGGCAGCGAGTAATAGCAGGATCACGATTAATGCTGTTAACAAACCCATTTGCAGGCTTCCAAATGTTTCCAGCAATAAGCTCGACATCCCTTTCACTTCTATTTTCACGCCTGCTGGTAATTCACCTATTTCATCAATTGCTTTTTGTACTGCATCCGTTGCCGTTCCAAGATCTTTTTTGTTAATATTGGCATTCACGGTGATGAAGCGCCGTGGTCCCGAGCGATCATATTCTCCGGGTACCGTATCCATCGAAAATGTAGCAATATCAGACAATACAGGGCGGCTCATTCCTTTTACTAACGGAATAGATCTTACCTGGCTCATATCACTCATTATGTATTCCGGAATCTGTACTTGTACCTGGTAAGTATACGCAACCTTTTCATCCAGCCACTGATTTTTTTCGGTGAAACGGCTGGAAGAAGTTGCATCAGTAACCGACCTTACCACATCGCTTAAATTCAAACCCATCTGTGCAATTTTTAAACGATCAAAATTAATGCGGACAGTCGGGAACTTCAGTGGCTGCTGGATCTGCACATCCCGCAAATAATCCACCTTTTTCAATTTATCGGTTAATACATTTCCAAGCCGTTCGATATCCCTGATGTTTTTTCCTGCAACACGTACTTCGATCGGAGTGGAAGCGCCCTGGCTCATTATCTTCTCGGTCAGCTCGATTGGCTCAAAGCTCAGGCGCATATCCGGAAATTCTTTTCGAATATTTGCACGTAATTTTTCTTTAAGCTCATCCAGGTTTACTTTATAATTTTCATCCAAACCCACCTGGATCACAGCTTCATGTGTGCCGCTGTTAAAAATGTACAAATTGCTTGTTCCATAACTGCTGGGCACAAGTCCAACATAGCTGGACGTAATCGATACATGCCGCTCTACTGTTGAATCGATAATAGCAAGTACTTTATGAACCGCTTCTTCGGTACGTTCCAAACGCGTACCGTCCGGCTCCCGGATGCGCAATTGAAACTGCCCGGAGTTCACCTTCGGCAGCATATCTTTCCCGATAAAATAAAAACACAATCCCGTAGCAAAAATGGAAGCAAGAAAATAAACAACGATCCACCGTCCTCTTTTCCGAAAAAGTTTTTCCAGGCGTTTTAAAAACGCGATCTTAATTTTCTGAAAAAAATCGTTTTTTTGAGGATGCTTCAATTCATTGTTTAAATGTGTGTTGATCTCCTTTACTTCTTCCTGATCCAGCGCTAAACCGGCATGCGCATGCTCAGCACCGTGCTGATACGTATATTTTTCCGTATGAAGGATCCAGTTGGATAATACCGGGACAAGCATCTGTGCTGCAAAAAAAGAAATGATCATGGCAAAACCAATCGATAAAGAAAGCGGTAAGAACATGGCTTTCGGTACACCCGTCATTACAAACGATGGTGCAAAAACCGCAAGGATACACAATAATATCAGCAACAACGGAAACGATATTTCTTTGCAGGCATCATAGATCGCCTGCTTTTTACTTTTATTCATTTCCAGGTGCTGATGAATATTCTCGATCGTGACCGTGGCCTGATCCACCAAAACACCTATCGCCAAGGACAACCCGCTCAATGTCATTAAGTTTACCGTTTGTCCGGCCAGTTTTAAAAACATAACGGAGCTGATCACCGATACCGGGATCGTAATGATCACGATCAGCGAGCTGCGCCAGTCGCGCAGAAAAAGCAGTACCATTAAACCCGTAAGCAAAGCTCCCAGTGCACCTTCCGTGATCAGGCTTTTTACGGCGTTGATCACAAAAACAGACTGGTCAAATTCATAGGAAACGTTTACATCATCCGGTAAGATGCCTTTCATTTCCGGCAAACGGCTTTTCAGATCATTCACAACCTGCCAGGTTGATGCATCCGCTGTTTTTACCACTGGTATATATACCGAGCGTTTTCCGTTGATCAGCGCATAGTCCACTGTAACATCCGCCGCATCGGAAACCGTGGCGATATCGCGGATAAAAATGTTAGAAATACCGCTTGTCACGATAGGGATATCACCAAAATCAGCTACTGTTTTTTCCAGCGAATTATTGGTGGTGATGTACATCATGTTCCCGATCCGTACATTTCCAGATGGCGTCATCACATTATTTTTAGCAACGGATTGCACCACTTCATCCAGCGTAACATTGTAGCTTCGTAATTTTTGCGGATCTACATTGATTACCACCGACCGGCTGTTAGCGCCAAAAGGCGGCGGTGCCGATAATCCCGGAACCGTTGAGAACATAGGCCGGATACGCGTAGTGACCAGGTCGTAAATATCTTTCAGCGAACGGTTCTTACTGCTGAAAACCAATTGCCCTACCGGTAAGGAAGAAGCATCAAAGCGGATCACCTGTGGCGGCAATGCGCCGGGCGGGAAAAACTTCATCGCCCTGTTCACCTGTAATGCAACATTAGCAGAAGCTTCCGCCATGTCTGTATTTTCATAGAATGAAAGTTTCAGCATAGTTAAGCCCTGTATATTTTTACTCGTTATGTTTTTTATTCCGGTAATGTATAGAAACTGATCCTGCAAACGGGTTGCAAAAAAACCTTCCATCTGTTGAGGGGACATTCCTCCGTAAGGCTCGATAACATAGATTGTAGGCGAGTTTAGTTTTGGAAAAATATCGATTGGTATAGAAAATATCGACATGATCGCAAATAATAAAACTCCCAGGAACAATACAATTGTTGTGATCGGCCTTTTAAGTGCAAAATCAACCATGGTTTTTTGTTTTTAAAAATGATTTAAAAATACATTCAGTGTATTGTTTGTAGCCGCCTTTTGAAGCAATGTGTTGAGCAGCTCTGATTTTGTATCAAGCTCATTGGTTTCGGCCTGGTAAAGCAGGTATGCAACATTTGTTAGCTCCACTACGTTTATTGTACCGGCATTGTATTGCGCCAGCTTTTGCGAATACGCTTCACGCGATGCTTTTAGCTGTATGGGAATTTCTTTTATTTTATCCATCGCCGCCTGTATCGCAATATCCGATTGATGCAGCTGGTTAAAAAGCAACTGTTCCTGTTCTTTCATTTCGCTCCGCACTGCCTGTGTCTGGTAATATTGAATGGCGGCTTTATCCTTTAAATGCAATACGTCTACAACATTATAAGTAAATGCCAAACCCAGCATATAATTGTACCTGCTGTAATTCAAACCCGAAGGAAGATCGCCATATACATCTTTTGACGAAATACTGGACCCCCTTGTCCAGGCTTCACCCAGCACATATATTTTTGGCAGATAACTTCTTTTGATCAGCTTTTCCTGCGAACGCGAATAATCGAATTTGCTTTTATAATACTTTAAAACAGGATTATTGTAATTAACAGAATCACCGGCAACCAGCATTTCCAGCTGATTAATCACCGGTACAGACAAATGATAAAAGCTCGTGTCAACATCAAAAGATGGAATGTGGATCCCGGTATAAAAAACAAATTCGGATTTCAACTGATCCAATGTTGCAAGCGTTTGAATGTGCTGGATCTTTGCTTTTGAAACTTCCGCATTGGCAACCGACGAATCAACACCAGCTTTTATCCCGCTGCCGGTATATGCTTTGATGTATTTGTACAATACCTGGTAACGATCAATATTTTTTTGCTGTATGACAGAGAGTAAATTATATTTCAGAATATTAAAATACAATTGCGCCACATGGTATTGCAGACTGTATGCTGTTTTTTGATAATCCGCAGCCGATTCATCCTGTAGCGCTTTTGCCGATTCCACACGGGCATTTTTCATCCCAAATGTATATAGCTCGTATTCCGAATAACCAGCAGCAATATTGCCCGAAGCAAGGCTTGTGCTGTTATCACTCCTGATCCCTCCTGATGTGGAAGGTATGATCCCCAGCGGAAAATAAGATCCGCCGATACTGTTAGCCGTTCCTGCATCCAGCTGATCATGAATTTTTAATGAGGGAAGTCCCTGGTGTTTTGCGTCGGTAATGCCTGCATCTGCACTTTGCAGCTGCATTTCTTTCACCTCCAAACCGGGATAATTTTTTATAGCCGAATCCACCGCCTGTTTCAGCCCGATCACGGGAACTGATTGACAGAATGAACATGAACAGGCTGCACACAGCAGCAAATTCACTACAGCTAACGCGTAGATTTTTTTTAGAGACATCGTTCTTGATTTTATGAAATAAAGGGTAGCATAACCCGAACCGTAAAGGATCACAATCACGCTTCGCCGGCAGCTTATAACTAGCGTATAAACCGCGGCATATTTAAAAAAAATATTAGTGCATTACGCAATAGGAGGAGCCCTGAGAAGGGAAAGGGAAAAACAAGAAGAGGATATTTTTTTTTGGTTATTTTTTTTGAAAGAAGACTTCTCCGTATTAAAAATTATGCGCGTTTCTTTAAAACTGGTCAAAGCGCTATTTGTTTCATTCAGCCCGTATTTACGGTGCTCATTCGGAAATTTGATATTTGCCAGTCTTTTTGAATATTCCGGATTTTCTGACTGTAAACCCTGGTGGGAGGCAGTAAAAGAACCCGTGATATCGGTTGAAGAAACAGTACCCATAACTGCCCTGCTGTTGTAAAACAACAGGTGAACAAATACAAGTATACCAATAATGGTACGAATATGTTTTCTGAAAGCAGGTAACACAAAAAACGGATTTAAGTCAGAACAAAGGTACGTCGATTGCAAACAATGCAAATAATTGGGGCCTAAATTAATGTTAATTTATGTAAAGCCGGTTTATTTATCACCCAAATATCAGGAAAAAGTACCGATCTCAAAAACAAACAATTTACATATTCTTAACATCTGCTTAACCTTATTTGCGGTCGCGTAACATATTTTTGTCGCAAATTAATCAATTTATTAACTCTAAATTAAACAAAATGAAACGCACAGGAAACGTTGTTTTAACCACTGTGATTACGCTCATGTTAATTGCTTTTAATATCATTAATATGGATGCGCAAACACAAGACACTACCAAAAAAGCTGAATTTAAACCTTCCGGGAAAGTATGGGGCTATGTATTCGGCGATTACGCCTATAAGCCGCATGCCGACAGCTTAAAAAGAGGTGCAACCTCTTATTCGGCTTTACCGAAAGATTACAATTCATTTAATTTACGACGCGTTTATTTAGGATACGACTTTAACATCAGCGAGCGTTTCACAACAACCATTGTACTGGCGCACGAATCCGGGGTTGAATCAAATACCACTACCGATCCGTCATTAACCAGCGACAGCAAACGTTCGGTATACATTAAATACGCAAACCTTACCTGGAAAAATGTTATTCCCCGCGCCAACCTGGTGATCGGCCAACAGGTAACACCAACATTCGCCACCATGTCGGAAAAAATATGGGGTTACCGTTCCATCGAAAAAACAATTGCCGATATGCGCAGCCCGCTAACTGCATCCAGCTCTACAGATCTGGGCGTTGGATTATTCGGAAAATTCGATAAGAATGAAAATTTCGGATACGATGTATTGGTTGCGAATGGCAATGGGGCAAGATTGGAAAATAATAATTTCAAAAAAGTATATACTTCCTTATACGCATGGCTATGGGATAAAAAAATTGTGATCCAGGCTAATTATGATTACGACAGAACAGGCCTCACTCACAACGACCATACCTCCAGGACAATGATGAAAGCATTTGTTGCTTACCAGACAGAGCCGATCACCGTAGGCGTGGAAGCATACATGGAAACACTGGAAAATAACGACATCCACACATCTGCCACAACAGGCATCAGGGATACTACAAATGGATCCTCCATTGGCCTGAGCGTTTTTGTAAGAGGCCGCATCATCAAGGATAAATTAAATTTCTTTGCGAGATACGATTATTGGAATCCTGATACTAAATACAGCAACAACGATACATACACAAGCGGTGGCGCAGTAAATACAGAACAATTCATCACGGCAGGACTGGATTACACACCTCACAAAAATGTACATGTGATGCCAAACGTATGGTTCGATGGGTTTACCGATCGTGCAAAAAATGTAACCGGGCGTACCAAAAGCGATTATGACGTGGTGGCAAGGGTAACATTCTATTATCTTTTTAAATAACAAATTAATAAGCAAGGGTAGAGACCTCCTGTTTAATTAACATTCACATAACAAAACATTAACCAGGTATTAACCCGCCGCAGACGACAACAATTTACTTTTGCATCACATAATTATTCTAAAAAAAGAAACAAGATGAACAAAAAATTAATTTCCTTACTGATGATTCCGGCTCTTGGATTGATGAGCTGCGGTAACGACAAAAAAGAAACAACCGAAACTAAAGAAGTACAAAAAACAGCGGTTACTTTAAAAGGTAGTGATACAGTATTGCCGCTTGGGCAAAAAGAAGCCGAAAACTTCATGAAAAAAGATACCACTGCTTCTATTACCGTTGTAGGTGGTGGATCCGGTGTTGGAATTACTGCCTTAGTGGACGGAACAACCGACATTGCAATGGCTTCCCGTGATTTGAAAACAGAGGAGAAATTAAAATTCACAGAACAGAAAAAAGACATCCAGCAAATTACCATTGCTTTTGATGCACTTTCTGTAATTGTGAACCCTGGAAATAAAGTAACACAGCTTACCCGCGAACAATTAGAAAAGATCTACACCGGCGAAATCACTAACTGGAAAGAAGTGGGCGGTGCAAACGAAAAGATCGTAGCCTATTCACGCGAATCCAGCTCCGGAACATTCGAATTTTTCAAAGAACACGTAATGAGCAAAAAAAATTATGCTACAACCGTTCTGAGCATGCCTGCAACCGGCGCCATCGTTCAATCGGTGAGCCAGACAAAAGGTGCCATCGGATACATTGGGCTTGCGTATGAAACAAAAGATGTAAAATCCATCGCAGTTTCTTACGACCAGGGAAAAACATACGTAGCGCCAAGTGTAGCTGCTGCAAAAGATAAATCCTATCCTATTTCCCGCCCGTTGTACTATATGTACGATAAAATAAACGAAACAAAAGTAAAGGCATTTGTAGATTACGCTTTATCCGATGAAGGACAAAAAATCGTTTCAGAGATCGGTTACGTGCCACTTAAATAAGTTTTCATTTTTTGGAAAAACGGCTTTTCGATGCATCGGAGAGCCGTTTTTTTATTTTTTGTGATTCATTGGGGACGGGGCTCAGTGCTCTTAGTGCCTCAGTGGTAAACCCCAACAGGCGCACCGTCTTTTGTCTCTTTTGCTTTCTTTTGTGGTTTATTGGGGGCGGGGGCTCAGTGCCTTAGTGGCAAAATTCACCCTTCGTAACATTAAATTAACACAAGCATAATGTTTACTAAACTGCCACAAAAACATGCCGGATTATCTTTGCCCCGGATTATTGAAAGAAGAATTGATCCAAACCACGCTTGAAAACATTTTATAAAAAATTTTCCGAAAAGTTTATTGAAGCGCTGCTCATGCTAAGCGGTACAATAACCAGCTTAACAGTAATCCTGATTGTAATTTTCCTTTTCAAAGAAGGATTGGGTGTATTTAATAAAAAGCCGGTAGAAGACGGATCTGTGATTGTCATCAACAAAAACAATCCTGTAGATAAATTATCGTCCGCACAATTAAAAAACATCTTTGATCAAAAAATCATTTCCTGGGACCAGGTAGGCGGCAAAAAAGAACCCATCATCCTTTTCCGTATAGATGACATTACAAAATATTATTCCGAAGACCAGATCGGTAAAAACTTTGAACACCTTCCGGAATGCATTGCAAAAGTGGTAGACAGCTTACCGAACGTCATTGCATTTTTCTCAGATAAATACCTCGATAAAAATTTTAAAGGAAAACAACTCGCCGTTGACAAAATCTCCTTTAAAGAATTTTTTGGTGGAAAAGAATGGTTACCAACGGCACAACCATCCGCACAATTGGGTGTATTACCTTTAATCCTCGGCACGCTTTGGGTGAGCCTTGGAGCAATTTTATTAGCATTACCACTTGGTTTGGCAGCAGCCGTGTACATGAGTGAAATTGCAAACGACCGCGTACGCCGCATCATGAAACCGCTCATTGAGCTGTTGGCTGGCATTCCATCCGTTGTATACGGTTTCTTTGGCCTGGTGATCATCGTTCCGCTGATCCAGAAAACATTTAACCTGCCGGTAGGTGAAACCGCTTTGGCAGGAAGCATAGTACTTGGCATCATGGCATTACCAACCATCATCACCATTTCTGAAGATGCCATGCGCAATACACCACGCGCCATGAAAGAAGCCAGTCTTGCACTCGGCGCCAGCAAATGGCAAACCATTTACAAAGTAGTAGTACCGTATTCCATTTCCGGGATCTCTGCAGGCGCCATCCTCGGGATCGGGCGTGCCATCGGGGAAACCATGGCTGTATTAATGGTGACCGGAAATGCCGCTGTAATGCCACACTCCATTCTTGAACCTGTGCGTACTATTCCCGCTACCATTGCAGCAGAATTAGGTGAAGCGCCAAACGGAGGATTGCATTACAAAGCCCTTTTTGCTTTGGGCTGCATTTTATTCCTCATCACTTTATTCATTAACCTCACTGTCGAATTTATTTCCAGCAGAAGAAAATACAACAAGCACTAATGAAAATGCCTGACGAAAATAAATTAGCAAAAAGCAAAAAGCGGAAACAAGCCATTGCATTCGGCATTTTTCGCATACTTACATATTTCATTGTCGCTATTTTATTCACCATCCTTTCTTTTATCGTTTACAAAGGAATTTCAGTGATCAACTGGGGTTTCATCACGCAAATGCCAACAGACGGCATGACCAAAGGCGGTATTTTTCCAGCCATTGTTGGAACGCTTTGCCTCGTTGCAGGCAGCATGATCTTTGCTTTCCCGGTAGGTGTGCTTGCCGCGATCTACATGAATGAATATGTAAAAGACGGTATTATTAAAAAGATCATCAAGCAAATGACCAACAACCTGGCGGGAATCCCTTCCATTGTGTTCGGGCTTTTTGGGATGAGCTTGTTCGTAAATAAATTACACTTCGGCGATTCTATCCTGGCTGGTTCACTCACACTTGGCCTGCTCGCATTACCGGTAGTAATACGCACTACAGAAGAATCATTAAAAGCAGTCGATAATACATTCCGTCATGCAAGCCTTGGATTGGGAGCTACCAAATGGGAAACCACACGCCGCGTTGTATTGCCGATTGCATTCCCAAATATCATTACCGGGCTGATCCTTTCCATCGGCCGCGTATCCGGCGAAACCGCACCGATCCTGTTCACCGTTGCCGCTTATTTTTTACCGAAATTGCCTACCAGTATCTTTGATCAGGCAATGGCATTACCATATCACTTGTATGTATTATCCACCAGCGGAACAAATATAGAAGCCACACGCCCCATTGCATATGGTACAGCGCTGGTACTGATCATTATTGTGCTGATCGCGAATTTACTGGCAAACGGATTGCGTAAATATTTTGGAAAAAAAGTAAAAATGAATTAAAAAGAAAAAACAAAGCCACAGATTTACAGATTAAAAACAATTAAAAAAATCTGTGGCAAGAAAAATACAATCAATGAATAAAATTGAATCTAAAGATGTTAACTTTTTTTACGGCGCTTCACAAGCTCTTAAAAACATTAACATTGCCATTAAGCCAAATACGGTTACCGCCCTAATTGGCCCGTCCGGATGCGGAAAATCCACCTACCTGCGCTTGTTCAACCGCATGAACGACCTGATCGACAACACAAAGGTTAGCGGACAGGTATTGATCGACGGTGACGATATTTATGCAAAAGGCGTGAACGTGGACAGCCTGCGAAAAAAAGTAGGAATGGTTTTTCAAAAGCCAAATCCCTTTCCTAAAACTATTTTTGAGAATGTGGCGTATGGATTACGTGTAAACGGTATCAGCGATAAAAAATTAATTGAAGAGCGCGTGGAAACTTCCATCAAACAAGTGGTGTTGTGGGAAGAAGTAAAAGACAAATTAAAAAAATCGGCATTTGAGCTTTCGGGCGGACAACAGCAGCGTTTATGCATTGCACGCGCACTGGCCATCCAGCCATCTATTTTATTGATGGATGAACCCACATCCGCGTTGGACCCGATCTCCACTGCAAAAGTAGAAGAGCTGATCTATGAATTAAAATCAAAATACACGATCGTGATCGTTACACACAACATGCAACAAGCCGGCCGCGTGAGTGATACTACCGCATTTTTTTACATGGGAGAGCTGATCGAACACGACAATACAAAAATGATCTTTACAAATCCGAAAATTGAACGGACACAGAATTACATCACCGGGCGGTTTGGATAGGAAGACAGTAGATAATAGGCAAAATAAAAAAGTAAACAAAAAAAGCAGCACAGCATAGCAAACGTAGTATTCTGCGCATAGCATACCAATGAACCATTGAACATTTATCATCTGCGCACAGCAAACTTTGAACCTTGAACTTTGAACTAATTTTTACGTATAATTGGTTCCTGTTTGTTATCTCCGTACAAAATCAACAAATTATCAAATTAACAAAATGAGTCATCTCGACATTGAATTACAACACTTAAAAAGCGAAACCATTAAAATGTGGACGCTGGTGAATTTGCAATTGCGCAAAGGAAAAGAATCGCTGATAAAGCTCGACAAAGACCTGGCGCGTGAAGTCATTTTAAGTGAGCGCCGTGTAAATGCACATGAGTTAAAGCTGGACCGCGATTGTGAAAACATTTTCGCCCTCTTCAATCCGGTTGCCGTGGATTTGCGCTGCGTACTTGCCGTATTGAAGATCAACAATAACCTGGAGCGTACCGGTGATATTGTGGAAGGCATCGCCAAATTTGTGACCAACGTAGATAACAATTTTGATAAAAAAGTACTGGAAATAACCCGCGTGGTAGAAATGTACGAAGCCGCCATCAACATGATGGATGAAGTGCTGGAAGCATTCGACAAGGAAAATACATCCATTGCGCGCAAAGTGTTTCAGCAGGATGAATTATTGGACGACATCAATATAAAAGCCAACAGCGTGATCGCCGATTATATCCGCAATCATCCTGATAACATTGAACCGGCATTGTATGTATTATCGATCATCCGCAAGCTGGAACGCGTAGGCGACCAGGCAAAAAACATGGCGGAAGAGATCATTTTTTACATTGAAGCCAAAGTACTGAAGCATCGCTCAAAAGCAGAAAAGAACAATACCGATCTTTAAAATTAAGTTTATGTTGTAGGCCAGTATTGCTTATATAGGAACAAAAATCCATTCCTTAACTGTCACCCCGGACCTGATCCGGGATCTGCCAATTAAATACTGCTACCATTCATGAGATACCGGGTTGTGGCCCGGTATGACAGTATTGTTTGTGAGTAGACAGCTCAAAAATTTAAAAATATTTAATTACAACTGATTAAATATCAAATAGTTATATTATTACTTAACATTGTGTTAACATTAGATTAACGCAATGTTAATAGCTTGTCGCGCCCTTACTGGAGACGGAGTTTTACTTTTGTGAACAATCAACGGGATTATTCCAAAACACCACAAAACTTCATCACAATGAGTCTTAACATTTTCCAGTACTTTACCCCAAAAGACAAAAACTTTTTTCCTTTATTCGAAAAAGCTGCAGCCAATGCAACCGCTACCTCTAAAATATTAGTGGAGCTGGTAAATTCAACCGGTTCCGACAAAAGAAGAGAATTATTCCGCGAGATTGAACGCCTGGAGCATGTTGGCGACAATATCACCCACGAAACCTTCAACGAATTAAGCGCTAATTTCATCACACCGTTTGACCGCGAAGACATTCAGCGCCTTGTTTCTGCGATCGACGATATTGTAGATTACATCCACGGCGCTTCCAAACGCATGGAGCTTTACAAAGTAGAGCAAATGACACCGGCCATCATCAAATTATCGGAGCTCATCCAGAAAGGTTCTGAAGAGCTGGAGATCGCCGTTTCTGAATTAAGAAACCTGAGAAACATTACTAAAATAAAAGAAGCGACCGTACGCATCAACAGCATCGAAAATCATGCAGATGATATTTTTGACATGGCGATCGCGAAATTATTTGAAGAAGAAAAAAATGCAGTAGAAGTAATTAAAATGAAAGACGTTTTATCCATGCTCGAAACAGCAACCGATAAATGCGAAGATGCCGCAAACGTGATCAATACCATTTTAATTAAAAATGCATAAGCCACCTAGTAACAGGCCTGGCATTTTCATTCATAATTCATCATTTATAATTTAGCATTCTGCAATGACATTACTCGTAATATTAATTATACTTGCCATCATCTTCGATCTCATCAACGGATTTCACGATGCAGCAAACTCCATTGCCACCATCGTTTCCACGAAAGTGCTCACACCTTTCCAGGCAGTGATCTGGGCCGCATTTTTTAACATTATCGCCTTTTGGATCTTCGATTTAAAAGTGGCGGATACCGTTGCAAAGATCGTCAATAGTGATGCCATCAACTTCCAGGTAATTTGTGCCGGATTGGTTGCGGCCATTAGCTGGAATTTATTGACCTGGTGGTTTGGGATCCCATCCAGCTCTTCTCACACACTCATTGGCGGATTTGCCGGCGCAGCCATTGCTTATGCAGGATTCGGCGTGGTAAACCAGGAAAAAATTCTTATTACGTTCGCATTTATTTTCCTGGCTCCCATCATCGGGATGCTCATAGCCGCTATCATTTCCACCATCATTATGCACATCTGCCGCAGGACCAACCCTGCCAAGGCTGATCGCTGGTTCCGGAAATTACAGCTGGTTTCCTCCGGCTTGTTCAGCATTGGCCACGGTGGTAATGATGCACAAAAAGTAATGGGAATTATTGCTGCCGGATTAATGGTATATGCAGCCAAATTACACGCAGCAGGCTTACCTGTTCCTGATTGGGCAAGCGTAGTGCAGGTAGCAGATGCACATGGAAAAATGGGAATCAAGCACATCCCCAACTGGATCCCGATGGCTTGTTACTCCGCCATTGGAATTGGTACGATGATGGGTGGATGGAAAATTGTAAAAACTATGGGAACCCGCATTACCAAAGTAACTCCGTTTGAAGGTGTAAGTGCAGAAACAGCCGGCGCCATTACTTTATTTGTGACAGAAAAATTAGGAATTCCTGTAAGTACCACACATACCATCACCGGATCAATCATTGGCGTTGGGATCACCAAACGGATTTCGGCAGTGCGCTGGGGTGTTACCATCAACCTGATGTGGGCATGGATCCTTACCATCCCGGTAAGCGGTTTATTGGGTGCATTTGTGTACTGGATCTTTAAGCTTTGTGGGGTTTAAGCAAATAATTGAATAATAAAAAAAAAGCGGGCCATTTCTTAATTGAAATGGCCCGCTTTTATTGCTGTGCATATGTACCCTTGTTTCTCTGGTCAACAAGTACTGTATGCTTTTTGCCCGATTGTTTCGGATATTTTGTTTCATACGCCCCGCTCAACCGGCGTGAGTGGCAGCCCGTAATAAACAACACCGCTGTTACCAGCATAAATAATACTTTCCGGGATGATCTGTTTTTATTCAACATTTGGTAATACCCGATCAGCACATCCCGCTTATCTCCGAATGGACGATACAATTGCGTGGCTTTAAAGCTGCCGCATTCTTGCTTTTCAATAACGTCATTTGTAATTTCATCCGTTTTTGCAGCAGCAAAATCTTTCACATTTTTTTTGCAAACAGCACAATAACGCCCATCTGCGGAAGCCGGTAAATTATTCCATTTTACCGGGCATTTGAAAGTCAGCTGAATATTACTTTCCTCCATGTGAAAAAAATCAAAAATTAAGGTGCAATGTGGATCTCGTTGGTAGTAACCATGTTGCTCCAGTGCCCTGCACGATCGCGCAGGCGGATCTCAAATTTTACGGTAGTATGTCCCGGCACATAGATCGGCAAGGATCTCAATTTTGCTTTGATCTGGCCTTCCAGCGTTTTATATTGCCCGTTTGGAGTGATGTCCTTGATACGGTAACCATAAAAAAGCGTGTCCATTGCAGCAGTAGAATCAATGGCATCGTAAGGCTTAAAAACGCCGTCAATATCCTTGTACAGGTATTTCATTTTCAAGTCATCCTCTGATGTTGCATCACCTTCTAAAAGTCCGATATCACCATCACCGTCACGGAAAGAGATTACACAATCGGCAGAATCGCTGCCATAAGTAGTATAATTTACAAATTCGATCTTCGGCTCCGGCGGAAACGATTTTTCCTTGATGCAGGAAGCTGCAAAAAGGCTGATCACCGCCAGGATCACGAATACGTATTTAAAATGCTTCATTTTATATCAATAGAATCATAAAATTAATAATTATTTTTGGCCAAAGCAATATAAAAACGCCTTTAAACCTCAATTATTGCTCAAAAACACATTGAAACCCAACATCAGCGACATTTTCAGCATTACAAACGGCCCGGAATTCAAACAGATGGCATTATCCGTTTTCAGGTTCCAGGCAGCTGAAAACCCGGTTTACAAAACCTGGATCAAGCACCTGGGCATTCGCGTGGAGAATGTAAGTGAACCGGAACACATCCCTTTTTTACCGATCGGATTTTTTAAAACACATATCGTACTCAGCGAAAAAATGCCGGCAACGGAACCGCTTATTTTTACAAGCAGCGGAACCACCGGGATGGTGCAAAGCAAACATTTTGTTTCCGATCCCTCGCTGTATGAAAAAAGTTACCTCGATGCATTCAGGCATTTTTACGGCGATATAACAGAATATTGCGTTTTGGCATTGCTTCCTTCCTACCTGGAACGCGATGGCTCTTCGCTTATCTACATGGCGGATGACCTGATCAAAAAAAGTGCGCATCCGAAAAGCGGTTTTTATCTTCACAATTATGCAGAGCTTATTTCTACAATAAAACTCTTAAAAGAACAAAAACAAAAAACAATCCTGCTGGGCGTTACTTATGCCTTGCTTGATATTGCCGAACAATTTCCATTGACAGAAAATCCGCATTTAATTGTGATGGAAACCGGCGGCATGAAAGGCAAACGCAAAGAAATGGTGCGCGAGGAATTGCATGAAATTTTATGCAGCGGACTGGGCGTAAAAAAAATCCACAGCGAATACGGAATGACGGAATTATTATCACAGGCTTATTCCAAAGGCGATGGTATTTTTGATTGTCCGCCCTGGATGAAAATTTTGATCCGTGATACAAACGATCCATTCAGCATTTTAGAACAAACTAAAAGTGGCGGCATCAATGTAATTGATCTTGCCAATATCAATTCCTGCTCTTTTATTGCCACGCAGGATTTAGGAAAAATTCATCCCGACAATTCATTTGAAGTTCTGGGGCGCTTTGATAACAGCGATATCAGGGGATGTAATTTACTCGTACAATAAAATATTAATAACATTGTACATCACCGCGATTTGCTTGAGCGGAGAAGCAATCTCATCCCGGCAAAAGAAAAGCCACAGATTCACAGATTAAAAAATTAAAAAAGGGATTTCATCGATCGAAAATCGCAAAGCGATTTAATGATCGGTGTAATAATATTTGCAATTAAAAATCTGTGGATCTGTGGCAACAATCATAGTAAATTGACAAGGTTGAAATACTCGCGCCGACGAGACATCTTTAACAAAATCAAATATACAGTTTCCCGGGCAACACCTTTTGATTCTTTTGTTTTCTTTTGTGGTTCAAAAACACACAGCTGCAATCTACCGCCAGCAAACTATTTCAATAAATGGTTACAGCATTTCAAAACTTATTTAAAACTTAATCTGCAATTCACCGGCAATAAAACACAATCCGTTTTCGTTCTCCCATCAAATCCCCTACCTTATGGCTTAAGTTTTACTTTTTTGATAATGTGTTTTTTCTTTCACCGGCACACACCGGAAAAACAACAGGTCACAAACTAAAACGATAAACCATGAACTACAAAAAACTCACTGCCCCCGCCCTGCTTAGTTGTGCGTTTTCTTTTTTATGCAACACCAGCGATTCCCAAAACACACCGCATACACAACGCCTTTTTGAAAAACCCAAAAGCACCGAACCGTATGATGTGATCATTGTTCCCGGTGTTCCGTACCAGGATCAATCCATGAAAATTATCCTCAAAGCACGTATCCTGTGGTCGAAATATTTATACGATCAGCACATTGCCAACAACATTATTTATTCCGGCGCTTCGGTATACACACCCTATGTAGAAAGCATGATTATGAAAACGTATGCCGATTCGCTGCACATACCATCTGCACATACGTTTACAGAAACACAGGCACAACACAGCACCGAAAATATTTATTACTCGGTGCTTATGGCGCGGAAGATGGGGTTTAAACGAATTGCCGTTGCCACCGATCAATACCAAACCGTGATCCTGAACATGTACATCAAAAAAAACTGCCCGGATGTGGAGATCCTCACCATCGATTTTAGCAAGATCGATCTCATCAGCGCACCGTGGCCGGAGATAGATGCATCCTGTGCCTATGTGGATAATTTTGTATCATTGCCCGATCGTGAAAAACGTGGCGAGCGCTTTAAAGGAACCCTTGGAAAAAATGTAAGCTTTCCCGAAAATGATTCCACTTACGTTGGCACAAAAAATCCGAGAATAGCAGGAATAGAACGGATGGTAAATCCGCTGATCGCGAAAACGCCTTTTTTATCGGCGATCTATAAACCGAATTGAGTTTAAAGTTCGAAAGTTTAAAGTTTGCTGTTTAAGTAGGCGCTAATCTCTGCTTAGTGACAAACTACAATGTCACTAAGCAGAGCTTAGCGCCTACGATACTTAGTTCAAAGTTTGTTGTGCGCTCCCAAGTACCAGGCTCTGACCACTTGTACACAACTTCGATTTTTTAAACTCCTTTGATCACAAAATAATTTGTTTTTCCTTTTTGTCCCAGAATATATTTATTGTTGATAAAGGCATCTTCCTTAACAACTAATTCCACATCCAGCACCTTGGTTTTATTTATAGAAACGCCACCACCCAGGATCATTTTTCTTGCTTCGCCACGGGAAGTAAAAACAGCAGCCTTCTCTGTAAAAAGATCGATCACATTTACTCCATTTGCCAAATCCGATTTTTGAATTTCAAATTGAGGAACACCTGCAAAAAGCACAAAGAAATCCTCCTCCGATAATTTCTGTAAGCTTTCAGTTGTTCCTTTGCCAAACAACAGTTCCGATGCTTCTTTCGCTGCGTTATAATCTTCCTCCGAATGTACACGGATCGTAATATCTTTTGCCAGTGCTTTTTGTAAAGCACATAATCCCTTATTTTTTTCGTGCTCTGCTTCCAGTGCTTCTATTTCTTCTTTGTTGAACAGCGTAAAAATGCGGATGTAATTTTTTGCATCTTCATCGCTTGCATTTCGCCAAAACTGGTAAAATTTGTAGGCAGATGTTTTTGTTTTATCCAGCCACACATTACCACTTTCGGATTTACCGAATTTGGTTCCGTCGGCTTTTTTGATCAACGGTGTAGTTAGTGCAAATGCTTCTCCGCCTGCTTTCCGGCGAATTAGCTCTGTTCCCGTCACAATATTCCCCCACTGATCGGAACCACCCATTTGCAATTTAACACCGTTATTTTTCCATAAATGATAGAAGTCAAAACCCTGCACCAGCTGGTAGCTGAACTCCGTAAAGCTCATCCCGTTCTCCAGGCGGTTTTTCACCGAATCCTTAGCCAGCATATAGTTTACACTGATGTGCTTTCCTACATCACGGATAAATTCAAGGAAGCTAAAACCTTTAAACCAGTCATAATTATTAACGATCTCCGCAGAATTTTCACCTACATTAAAATCCAGGAATTTTTCTAATTGTTTGCGTTGGCTCTCCAGGTTATGGTTCAGCGTTGCTTCATCCAGTAAATTCCGCTCCGCCGATTTTCCGGAAGGATCGCCTACCATACCGGTAGCACCGCCAACCAAAGCAACAGGCTTGTGCCCTGCTCTCTGAAAATGCAGCAATGTCATAATTTGTACCATGTTGCCCACACCCAGCGAGTCGGAAGTTGGATCAAAACCAATATAGCCGGTCACCATTCCGGCATTCAGCAATTCTTCCGTACCCGGCATAATATCGTGCAGCATCCCGCGCCACTTCAATTCTTCAATAAAATTCGTTTTCATTCTTATTATTTTAAGGACAACAAATATACTATAAATCCTTTTGCGGCAAAAGCCATAAAACCGTTGAAGCAACCCGCCGGTATTTATCCGTCTATTCTAAAAAAAGGATTTATTTATTAAAGAAAAACAACAATGAATAATTGGAATAATTTGTGCTAAGGCAGGGGATATGAAAAAATGCTTACTCCCGATTTTTTTCTGTTTTCTGTTATTTTGCATGCAATCCATCATGGCTCAAAAGGATTATTCTGCCATCGACCGTTATGCTAAAAAAGCACCTCCCGGTATTTCCCGCCTGTACAAACCACTTACCCATTATCTTACCGATCGCTACTCTTCCGATGATGAAAAAGCACGGAGCATTGCGGTGTGGATCATGAACAACATACGCTATGATACCAAAGTATACCGCACCGATAAACGGAAAAAATTAAGTCCCGACAGAATATTAAACAAACGGAAAGCTATCTGCCAGGGGTATTGCGACCTGTTTGAAGCCATGTGTACCGAAGCAGGCCTGAACGCGCGCACCATTGTGGGCTACGATAAAGGCGGGGATTATGAGCCTGCGGATATTTTTGTGCGCGACGATCACGCCTGGAACGCTGTAAACATCGAGGGAAAATGGCAATTGCTGGACCTTACCTGGGGAGCGGGATATGTAATTCCAAAACGGCAATTATTCAGAAGACTCCTGTATTTAGTCTTTGATGTGCCCTTCAAACAAAAATACAAGTTCATCAAACATCTTGATTTTGGCTATTTTTTCACCAACCCCGATACTTTCGCCATCGATCATTTACCGGCACATCCCTGGTGGCAGCTCACTACCGAAAAATCCATCAAAGCATACGAAAAAGATACAACAGTAAAAAACAGGCTGGCACCCGTTGAGTATTCCGATGGGGCATCCGCTGGCATCCCGGATATTGACAACAGCCAGGAACCGGTGGCATACCTGAAAAAAGCATTAGCGGCGTTTAAATTTAACCCGAAAAATTACAGGATCCTTGCAGAAGGAAAAGCCCTGTATGCGTCCAAATGGTTTGTGCAAACCCGGAAGGATAAGAACATGGAGGATAAAAAGAAAGTGGAAGTGTATGACTCCTGCAAAACAGTGGTGGATGAAGCAAAGGATGCAATTAAAATGTACATTCATTATACTGGTGAAGAACGCAATCTTAGGAAGATCAAGAACAAAGAATACCAGAAGGCATCCAACAGCTTTAACAAAGACCAGAAGCACCACATTGCCGCCGAAACGCAAAAAAGCACTGCCACCATCAGCAACACCGAACGGCAGATCGCAAAAATAAAAGCGGAAAACAAAAATCTGCGCAATGAGCTGAGCGATATGAACCGGGTAAAAATACCGGAGCGTGCAAAAAAATCAGTCCGCATTGTTTCAAAAGATCAATTGAACTTTTATTCCAAAAAAAATTCGGATTCACTGGCACTGCTTCAAAATGCGGTGGATACACTGGTTTCACAAAATGAAAACGGGCGCTTTGTATCGCTTGATAAAAATGAAGGCAACATCGATAGCCTGATCTGGGTCAATTGTTCGCTGATCTATAAAAAAGCAATCACACGGGTATTCTTCTTCGACTGGAACTACAAACAAGCTGTAGACACGCTTCAATACCGGCATTTTGCGGTAACAAACGGAAAAGATTCACTTTTTGCGGAGGAAACAACCCTTTTTAAAGATATTGCCGGAAATGAACAACAGCAAACCAGCCTGGCAGCACAAACCCGGAATAAATATGCGCAGCAACTTAAATTTTATTATTCGCTGTATGCTACCTGCACCGACAGTATATTAACGGAATTGAAGCTGAAAGACAGCTGCAGGGAAGTAAAAGTGGCCTGGCGCGAATACAACAACGACCGCATGGTGCAAAACGACCGGGAAATTCAGCGCTTAAAAAGTAAAAAGCGGGCCATTACAGCATTACGCCGCGAGCTTCGCACAGAAAAAAGATACAACAACAGGGAAATTTATTTTGAAAACCGGCGCTACAAATACTTCAACAAAAAATATTTTCTCTTCTATAAAAGGGAAAAGAAAAAAGCGATCGTCTACTATAAAAACCTGAGTAAATTAAAAAAAGCTATCCAGGTAACGGATACAGAGTGTAAGAAAAAAATAAAAGAGGACGAACGCAAGGAAAAAGAAGCGGTTGAAAAAGCAAAATAAGGCGGCGCAAATAAATGTATCTTGATTTGTTTGAGTAAATTCGCAGCATGATATTAGTAACAGGCGGAACCGGATTGGTTGGAACTCATTTGCTGTATGATCTGTGCAGATCGGGACAAAAAGTGCGTGCCGTTAAGCGGGAGAGCAGCGCCGTTGCCAATGTGGAAAAAGTATTTTCGTGGTATACACCGGATGCGGCCCAGCTGTTAAAAAATATCGAATGGGTGAATGCCGATCTGCTCGATATCTATTCCTTACTCGAAGTAATGGAAGGCATTACAGAAGTTTATCATTGCGCAGCGCTGGTTTCTTTCGATAAAAAAGATGCTGCCGAATTAGCAAAAACCAATGTAGACGGAACCGCCAACATGGTAAATGCAGCGTTGGAAAAAGGCGTTAAAAAATTCTGTCATGTAAGCTCCATCGCCAGCCTTGGCAGAGCCCAGAACGGTGCACTCACCGATGAAGAAACGTTCTGGAAATCATCTCCCGACAATTCCAATTATTCGATCAGTAAATATGCCGCTGAGCGCGAAGTATGGCGTGCTTCCGAAGAAGGGCTGAATGTGGTGATCGTAAATCCATCGCTGATCGTTGGCCCGGGCAACTGGGACAAAAGCAGCAGCAACATGTTCAGCAAAGCCTACAATGGAATTAAATTTTATACCGAAGGTGTAAACGGATTTGTAGATGTGCGTGATGTTTCCACGATCATGATCAAATTAATGAACAGCGATATTTCCAATCAGCGCTTTTTGCTGAATGCCGAAAATGCGGGTTTTCGCAAATTTTTCGATTTGGTACACACCGCTTTCGGGAAACCGGTATCCAACATAAAAGCCGGCAAATTTTTAAGCAGCTTTGCCTGGAGGGCCGAAAAAATACGAAGCGCTGTAAGTGGCTCCACACCTTTAATTACCAAAGAAACATCTCAATCGGCACACCGCATCAGCCGTTTTTCAAATAAAAAAATTTTAGCGGCATTCCCGGAATTTCAATTCATTCCGCTGGAAAAATCGATTAAAGATACTTGTGATTTATTCTTGAAAAAGTAAGTTGATTGCTGGTTTCTGATGTGCAGATGATTGATTTTGCTATGCGCAAAAAAACACTGGTATGGAAATCTTGATACTATTACCAGGTACTATTTACTATTAGTGATCTGCGCCTGCATTTTGCTCAGGTCGTTCAATACCAATTGATACACTTGCCCTAATAATTCGGGATTACGCGTATAAAACGTATAACTTTCCTCGTATTGTTTGCGGGTTACATTGTGTTTGTTAAAAATATCCACTATCGTTTGGTTTTCATTCACCCCTACTTTATCTGTAGCGCTGATGCTTACATTCATGGTCGCTTCCAGCAAATGAATATCCACCATTACTTCCGCCATTTTTTCCTTTGGTAATATATCACCCGGAATTTTTACCTCACCGTTCCCGGAGCAGGAAAACAGCAGCGAGCAAAGCAGGAACAGGAATATGCTGGTATATTTTTTCATTTCATTTTTTTAATTTCCGGGAGGCTGTAAAAATACAGACAGGCAAAGTTAATACAAAAAATTAAGCTATTTTTGTGCCAATGACGGCATTTAAAAATAAAGTGGTTTGGATCACAGGAGCAACTTCCGGAATTGGCGAAGCGCTGGTATTGGCATTCGCAAAAGAAGGAGCAAAACTGGTAATTTCCGCACGCAGGGCCGATGAATTGCAACGCGTAAAAAACACATTGAAAACCGCTGATGAAAATGTGCTGATCCTTCCGCTCGACCTTTCAGATACATCCAACGTTAATGCCCTTACACAACAAGTGATCTCTACTTTCGGGCGCATCGATATTTTAATAAACAATGGTGGGATCAGTCAGCGCTCCTTAACAAAGGAAACGCCGCTGGAGATCGACCGGAAGATCATGGAAGTAAATTTTTTTGGGACCATAGCGCTTACAAAAAGCGTATTGCCTCATTTGTTAAAACAGAAAAGCGGCCACATCATTGCCATGAGCAGCATTGCCGGAAAATTCGGTTTTTATTTCCGTTCCGCATATTCTGCATCCAAACACGCTTTGCACGGTTTTTTTGAATCATTGCGCATGGAAATTTACAACGACAATGTAAACGTACTGATCGTTTGTCCGGGTAAAATAAAAACAAACATTTCCATCAACGCCGTTACCGGGGATGGTGGAAAACATAATAAAATGGATGAAAGCCAGGAACAGGGATTAAGTGCCGAAGCCTGCGCACAGCAAATTTTACAAGCGATCGAAAAAAAGAAAGAGGAAGTATTTATAGGCGGAAAAGAATTACGTGCCGTTTGGGTAAAACGGCTTTTTCCAAAACTGTTTTCGAAGATCATACGGAAACAAAAGGCAGAGTAATTGAGGCTGGATTATGAAAAAATTATTTTTAAAACAAAACAGGAAGCAATTATTAATAATATTGATTGCATTTGCTTTAATTGAAGCTGTCCTAAATACCGTAATTATTCATCAGCAAAGTTACCAGGAGTCTTTTAATGTATTATTTATAGCACTTCCGGCAATTGCTTTTATTTTGGGTTCCGTGATCGCATTGATCCCCTTTAAACAATTAAACTATATCAACAGGTGGCTTACCATGTCTTTGATCATTATTTTTGCATGCGAATCTTACGCGATTTTAGGATATGCGATAATACTTTTCAGAATTTGGTTCCATATATAATCAGTATTTTAACTTGATCACAATAGATCAGTGCATTTGTACAGATTGATATTTGGTAAATAACACAGCAATTTTTTAATTTCTTTGGTCTTAGTGCCTTAGTAGTAAAATAAACAAAGTACAACCTTAAACTTTTGAACTTTAAACTTTGAACTAAATTATGAGTAACCCAACTATCGCCGGCATTCAGCAAGTAGGAATTGGAATTCCAAATGTACATGAAGCATTTAAATGGTACCGTCAGCATTTCGGAATGGACATTCCCATTTTTGAAGAAGCAGCAGAAGCCAATTTGATGCTGCCCTATACCGGCGGAAAACCTCATCAGCGCCATGCTATCCTTGCCATCAACATGAAAGGCGGCGGCGGATTTGAGATCTGGCAATATACCAGTCGAACTCCTGTACCGGCTGCATTTGAATTACAGCTGGGTGATCTTGGCTTTTATTGTGCCCGCATGAAAACCAGCGATGTAAAAGGCTCGTACGAATTTTTGAAATCTAAAAAAGTAAATTTAGTTTCTGAGCTTACAAAAGATGCAGGCGGAAACGATACGTTTTATTTACGCGATCCCTGGAATAATTTATTCCAGGTAGTAAAAGGAGATGCCTGGTTTGGGAATGGCATGCAGCTTACCGGCGGCCCTGCTGGCATGATGGTAGGCGTATCCGACATGGAACGCTCCAAAAAATTCTATGCCGATATTCTAGGATATGATACCGTTGTGTATGATAAAGAAGGCGTGTTTGAAGATTTTAAAAATTTACCGAACGGAGAAAAAATTGCGCACCGCGTTTTATTAAAACACAGTAAACCGCGTGTAGGCGCATTCTCCAAATTGCTTGGCCCAAGCGAGATTGAGTTGGTGCATGTAAAAGGGTACGCTGCCCGTAAAATATTTGAGAACCGTTTTTGGGGCGACCAGGGATTTATTCACTTGTGTTTTGACATTACCAATCAAAAAGCAATGAAAGAATTGTGCGCTGCAAAAGGACATCCGTTTACGGTGGATAGCGGCGAAAAATTCGATATGGGTGAAGCGGCAGGACACTTCAGTTACATCGAAGATCCGGATGGCGCACTGATCGAATTTGTGGAAACAAAAAAAATTCCGATCATGAAAAAATTCGGCTGGTACCTGGATCTGCGCAAGCGCGATGCATTAAAGCCATTACCGGATTGGATGCTAAAAGCATTGAAGTTTAACAGGGTGAAAAATTAAGCACCATGAACTGGAAAAAATACGTCCTCTGCGCTCTTTCCGTGTTGCTTGGCGCATACATCATTATATTTCAATCGCATCATTTCGACACAAGAAACATTGTGTATTGGGGTTATGCGTTTTATTTCGGAGGTGTTGCTGTCCCCAGTTATTATTATACAAAATCACACCCTGTCCATTCAAAAAGTCAAAAATTGATCTACAATGCCGTTGGCTGGGGTATCGCAGTAATTCTTATTGCGGGTATCATAATGGGGCAAACTCATTATTACGAATGGCATCTTAAAAATTATGGAAAGCGGGGAACAGCTCGTGTAAACCGCGTGTATACTGAAAGGATCCGTTACCATTCTTACAGGGAAGTGTGTTTTTATTTTTCTTACAGGGGAAAAACATACCAACAGGTTGTAGAAGATAACGAGCTGAATGAAGGTGATACGGTTGGAATTATTTTTTCCACGAAGGACCCTGAAATTTTAGATCTGCTTTACTAAGCGATTATCACTAAAATACAGTTGGCATTATTGATCCGTTAATTCATAAAAATCAAAGCGAGGTGAAAAACCGGGTACAAATGAATAGAAAAGGCGTCATCGCTTTCGCGATTTTTATATCTGTTTGCGCGGTTCCCTATATTGTGTTACGCTATTTCAATATTATAGGCAGCGCGTTTTTTGCCCTGATCGTACCCACCGGATATGCTGTTGCTTATTTCAGCCGAAGCTTCAAACCACTGCTTAGTAAGGATTACAGGAACGCGCTACTCTCATTCTTTGTTGCATTGTTGTTTCTTTCTATTGCTGTTAGAATTGAATATTCGTATTACAATTTTTTTATCACAGCATTGCTTTGCCTTTCTGCGTTCATTTACCTCTTCAGGAAAGGTATTGCACAGGCAAAAGCAACTGTTTTATTTTTGCTGATTTGCCTGCAGGTGATCTTTTTAAGTATCCCCGACAAATATTTCTATGCGCTTTTCTGGAAAGGAAAAATGTGGTCGGAGCACATTACCTGGGCTTCTTATAAAAAAACACCACCGTCCGATGACGACAATAATTATGATGCTTCTACCGATTCGTACATTAGCTATAAAATAAATTACGCATACAATTATCCACAGGCAATGGTGATGGCTTTTATGCATGAAGACAGCTCCTGGACAAGGTACGATTCGCCACTTTTACTGATCCACGAGCAGGGGCATTTTAATATGAATGAAATCTATGCGCGCAAAGCAATGGACAGCATAAATTCACATTATCCGCGGGATCCGTTTGAAGTCTGGAAGATCATTGATTATTTTATTACCGAATGTGAAAAACAACAGGATATATACGATGAAGAAACCAATCACAACCGCAACCAGGTGGCGCAAAAAGCATGGACTGCTAAATTAGAAGAGGAGCTGAAGCATGAGTAACAATTATTTGAAAACCTCCCGCATTCCTTATAACGAAAAAAGAAAAGAATTTTTCAGTAGCAGGATTTATTTTGTTTATGCATTACTGGCCATAACCGGTGCTTATCTTATTATTTTTCACGGACATTATTATCATTTACGAATAATAAATTGGCTGGGTGTAGGTTTATATTTTATCGGACTTACCTCGACACTGGATCGTTTCGCAGGAAATTATCGCCAGAAAATCAATAAAAATGTACGGTTCGGCGTCGTTGTATTTTTTATCCTGCTTGGATTTTTCATCGCCTACATTTTACAGGCTTATTATTATTCCTATCAATTAAAAAAATATGGTAAGCTCACTCCTGCCAAAGTAACCAACGCATATGCAACCCGAACAAGCTTGGGTTATGATGCGCTGCTTATTTACCAAATAAATGGAAGAACATTCGAACAGAAAGTGGATAACAATGATCGTCTTTTAAAAACCGGGGATACACTGGAAATATATTATTCAACAAAAGATCCTGAGATTATTGCAACACAGCAGGCTATGAATGAGTAGGCTTTTTTGAAAGCAGTACAAATGAAAATAAAAAACGGGCGATAATTTACCTAACTTTACTTCATGAAACTCGAATTCCTGCACAGCATTAATGAATACAACGATCAACTGATCCGCCTTTACGATTTTGATAAGGCAGAAGCAGTGCTGTTCCGGGATGCTGTTAAGGAAAACCTACTGAATAATAAATCGCTGGATCTAACTTTATTGCCTTTTATTGAAGCGGTAAACTGCAAGCTCATTTTACATCTTTCGGAAGAAGATGAAGGAATTATGACACAGGACGACGAACTTTTTTTCTGTGATCTCACCATCGACGGCTATAAAAATATGCTTCGTTTAATAGAGCCTTTCTGCAATAAAGACCTTCGCAATTTCCAACAACTCTATCAACTGGATACGCAGATCGATTTTTTATTTTCGCCGAGCGGGCAGTGGTAGCCGGGTTGCAGCATTCTGTTTTTGCAAACGAGCTTGCCGGTAACATTCCATTTAATTATATTTGCAGCAGCTTCATTCTTTTGTACGTAATTGTCCTTCTGGATTAAAGCTAAAAACATTAGCAATAGCATTATGCCCAATAACTTAAAAACAGACGAATGAAGTTGCTAAAAAATTTAAGATGGTTAGCCTGGACATTTTGCATCCTCATCGCCTGTGTTTTTGCCATAAAAGATTTTAAGCAATTAGATTTTTACTGGATGTTACGAACCGGTGATTACATCATTCATAACAAAATCATTCCTACTACAGATATTCTTTCCTATACATTCCAGGGCGTTGAATGGCTGAATATAAAATGGCTTTTTGAAGTACTGATTTATTTCATCAGTTATATTGGTGGCCCCGAATTTATTCCCATCCTGCAGCTGCTTGTAAATGTCCTTATCGTCATCCTGATTTTTAAGAGCTCTGTACTCTTAAACAAGCTTGTTGGAAAAAAAGATAAAATAATGCCAACAGCGGGGCTTATAATCGCAACTTTCCTTTATTTGTTCGGAACAGAATTCCGCATGACAGGAAGGCCTGAAATAATAAGCCACCTGGTGACTTTAGTGTTTTTATTTCTTTATCTATCCTATAAAAACAAGCCTTCCCGGATCATATATCTGTTGATTCCGCTGCAAATTATATGGGCGAATAGCCACGATGCATTTGTAAATGGCTGTGTGATAAGTATTGTATTTCTTTTTTCTTCCGCGATAGAATACTTTTTATTCAGTAAAAAGCCTTCAACGGATTACAAATTTCCCAAACACCTGGTCATTGCTTCCTCTTTATCGCTTTTATCAGTAGGCATTAATCCGAAAGGATACTTACTTTATGCTTACCCGTTTAAAATATTCACTTCTTTAAATGAAAATAATTTTACAACAGAATTTCTTTCCTGCCTGAACAAGCACTATTGGATGGGAAAAGAAAGTTATCTTTTAGTGGTTGCTTTCATTCTTTGCTGTGCTGGGTTCTTAGTTTACTTTAAAGAGTCTGATTGGAAAAAAAGATTTCTATCTGCATTTAAAACAGTTGGCCTTGCTTATTTCTTACTTATTTTCTTGTTTTTTTACCTTGCACTTTCTGCCGAAAGAAATGTAGCTTTCTTTATGATCATAAGTGCGCCATTGGTCAGCGTTTACCTCGACAATCGAATTTCAAAATTTAAGCTTAGCGTTATGCAAAAGCAACTGGGATACATTGCAATTTGTATCTGCAGTTTGATTTTTTATATAAGTGTATGTAACAACTCTTATTATAAAGCATCGGATATTCCTTATCAATATGGCCTTTCAATAAATAAAAATGACAATCCTGCTGGTACCGTTCAATTCATAAAGGAGAATTCCATATCGGGTACTTGCTTTTCCGATTATCTTACATCTTCCGTAATGCTTTGGCACCTACGGCCTGATTTCAAATCATACATTGACCTGAGAGACTTGGAAGTATTCACGGTTCCCTTTTTTAATGATTATCAAAGAATGATAACCGACCCGGTTGCGTTCATCCAAAAAGACAAGGTTTATAAATTTGATTATGCGGTTATTTATCCAAATGATTTTGCAACCCTGCACCGGTATTTATATAACAGCAATGATTGGGTGCTGGCTTACCTTGAGCCGGCTTGTGCTTTGTACCTGAAAAAAAATAAAAGGAATGAAAACATAATCAAACAGCTTCAGCTGGAGAAAGGTGCTGATGTTTTTCATACACCGGTAAATTATAAGCCGTCGGCTATGGCTGCTTTTGTATCAAAGGTATTTTGGTTGCCTTACAAATCGTCGGACAACGCAAATATTAATTATACCGTTTTTACGGAAAATTTTTACGGAATGGTTTCCGGCAATCAACATTCTGAAAGTAATAACGCTATAAATTATAAAGACATTGCTCAGAAATACATGGATAAGGAGGAGTGGAAAGAAGCGATACCCTATCTTGAAGAAACTATTAAAACCAAAGAAGATGTAGACACCTATCTTCTGCTTGCTCAATGTGCAGGGGCAATCCACGCGCAGACATCAAAAGATGAGTTTTATATGGAGCAATGGTTCGGGTATATGGACAAGGCTTATGTGCTGGATAACAATAATCCAAGAGTAAGGCTAATGTTGGGATTGGCCTATTGTATGGATAAAAAAGATTGCAAATCGGCAAACAAGTACCTCGATAATTTGCAGGCTTTTAATGGAATTACCGAGGATGAAATAAAGCTTTTAAAACAATGCAAGGAGCAATGTCATTCAAAATAATTTCATATCTGCACATCAATTAATCATTATTATACCATTTAGCAATATCGATCACCACTCCCCCATTGATCAGGTTTCCATCGTAATTTAATTTATCGGAATTTAATTTAATGGATCGTCCTACCTGGAATTGCAGCTTCACCCATTTATAACCGCCTCTCAATGTAAGCGCCGGTTCAAAAAACACCCAGGTAGGCTGGTTTAGCTGGTAATACGTGTAATCCTGCTGTTCGGATTGTGTATAATTACGGATATTTAAGTTGCTGTACTTTACAAATGTAAAACGCGGCGTTAATCCTACTTCAAAAAATTTCCCTACATATCCATATGTCGGCTGAATAAACATTTTGTAAGCATTCCCGTCAAAATATTTGTTCATAGCAATGCCATCCGAACCTGTTGCACGCTCTGAAATGCTCACCTGGCCCATTCCACCGCCGGCATATACTTCAAATAAAGCCTTATTTTGAAATGGCATAAAGTATCCCGCACCGATCTCTCCGAGATAACCTTTTGTTTTTATATAATCACCATTGTCATGATTTACCTTGCCCGCTTCATAATAACCGTTCAGCATCAGGCCCACATGGTTAGTAACCGCGTATGCTACTTGTAAATTGTTATTTCCCACATAGATCTTGGCCTCACGTTTTTCCTGGAGCATGGGTACATTTACAGCATTGGGTTTATATAAGGTGCGGCAGGACGGGAAAAGCACTATCGATAGTACCAGCAATTTAAAAGAGATCGTTTTCATGGTTGTCGTTTTAGCTTGTTATACCAATCCATAAAAAACAATGCCAGCGGCAAAAAAGGCTTAAAGTCGAAAGTTCAAAATTCAGAGTTTGCTGAACGCAGATGCTGTGTAAATGATTGAAGAATATTTTTCGTTCTTAACGAACAAATCCCGGATCAGGCCCGGGATGACAACATGAAAGAAGAATAGAACTCTAAAAAAATTAAAGTGCTGATACATGCAGTAAAATCCGGATTGATCTATTAATAAAAATTGGTATTTAGCAGATCCCACACAGATCCGTAATATTCTTTCCTGTTCGCATCTGTACTTTTATAGCGAGCCGAAATATCCCTTCATGGCGGCTTCTATTTCCAAGATCACGGTGTTACGCTCTGCTATCAGTTCCTGCACAATGTGTTTTTCTTTGCGTACCATGCGGAACAAGCGCCAACGCCCGAAAATCTTTTCTTTAACCGGGTAATACCACAAACAAAAATAACCAAACAAAGGAACGATCAGTGTATAAGCGCCCAGCAGGATCCAATTACGGAAAATCAAAGCTACCGTTAAAACCTGTAATGCATAATAAATTCCCCACAGGATCATCGCTAAATTAGCATATACCGATGCATAAAATTCAATATTTTTGATCTTTGCATCGCTGAATTCTTTCGCAGCAAAATAAGGCGGATAGTTCAGGAGCAAGGCAATTGCATACAGCGGCATCCCGAGGTAAATCAGCAAATAATCACCGATGAACCGCCAGATATTATTTTTTTCAATGCTGTCGGCACGCAGCAAATGATCGCGCAAGCCGTTTGCACGCACCCGCCGGATATACTCTGCCGTATGGTCGCGCAGCGATTTCGTCAGCTCCGGGTTATTCTCATCATAATGATTGATCATCTGCGCCAGCTGCTTGCTGCCTTCGTAACTGTGCTGTAAATTCGTTACTCCCTGGTTTTTATCTTTCAGGCACTGGTACATGTAAATTTCCTCGATGCTCACAAACAGCTCATCATTATCTGTATTGTTCAGCACCACCATTTGCTGCTGCATTTTGTACTCCAGCATTTTTGTAAATTCGTTGATCGCTTTTACCTTGTCTTCTTTAAAGCGTGCTTCGTATTCCTTTACAGAGATGGGCTTTCCGATGTCAATGAATAATTTACTCCTGAATTTATAAGCAGCCGTATAATTCAACCCGACAGGGATCACCAATACATCTTTGGAAAAATCAAGTGTTTCTTCCGTTTGAAAAACAACACGCGCCAATCCTTTTTTCAGCGGGCGTAACCTTCTTTCCTGCACACAGATCGCTTCCGGGAACAACAAAATAATTTCATTCGCAGAAAGCCGCTGGCGGCATTCTTCAAATGTTTTATCGTTCTTTTTAATTTCGGCATACCCTTCCTGGATGCGATACATGGGGCTAATGCTCAACGCATTTAAAATCGTCCGCGCGATCTTCCCTTTAAACACATCGCCGCGGGCAAAAAAGCGTACTTTTTTTTGCGACAATAATGCCAGCGCGATTGGGTCGATAAAAGCATTTACATGGTTGGGAGCAAGTACTACCGGCTGATCATACGGAATATTCTCAATCCCTTTATAATCGTATTTATAAAAAACCCTGAAAAAGGTAAACACAAACGGTTTTATGAGCCAGTAGAACAAAATATAATGTATTTAAATGGTTAATTTTATTTCTTTTTAATGGTTCAGGAACGACATGCGCTTCCCTTTTTTTGTTTCATCAAACGTTCCGGCATCAAACACCATGTGTCCGTTTACAAACGTTTGTGTAATAGCCGAATGAAAAGTAACACCTTCAAACGGGCTCCAGCCGCATTTGTACAGGATGTTTGATTTTTCAACGGTTGTTGTTTTATCTAAATCCACCAGCACCAAATCCGCAAAATAACCTTCACGGATGTAACCGCGTTTTTCAATGTTGAAACAATCGGCTACAGCATGCGCCATTTTTTCTGCGATCCTTTCCAGTGAAATTTTTCCCTGGTAATAAAATTCCAGCATCGCATTCAGTGAATGCTGCACCAGTGGTCCACCCGACGGCGCTTTAAAATAGGTCTGATTTTTTTCTTCCAGTGTATGCGGCGCATGATCGGTGGCGATCACATCAATTTTATTTTCCAGCACTGCTTTTAAAATAGCATCGCGATCGTTCGCAGTTTTTACAGCCGGGTTCCATTTAATGAGCGAACCTTTTGTTTTATAATCCGTATCGCTGAACCAGAGATGGTGAATGCAGGCTTCGGCGGTAATACGTTTTTGTTTCAATGGCAATGTATTATCAAAAAGCGAAATTTCTTTCGCCGTGGAAATATGCAGGATGTGGAGGCGTGTATTGTGTTTTTTTGCCAGTTGCACCGCCAGCGATGATGACTTGTAACAGGCTTCCTCGCTACGGATCAGCGGGTGCATTTCCATAGGAACATCTTCCCCGTATTTTTCGCGGTACACTTCCATGTTGTGCCGGATCGTTGCTTCATCTTCACAATGTGTGGCGATCAGCATTTTACATTTCGAAAATAAAGCGTCCAGCGTTTCGGCATTATCCACAAGCATATTTCCCGTGGAAGAGCCCATGAATACTTTAATTCCGCAAACCGTTGCCGGATCTGTTTTTAATACTTCCTCGATATTATCATTGGAAGCACCCATAAAAAAAGAGTAATTCGCCAGCGATACCTCGGATGCACGCTTATATTTATCTTCCAGCAATTCCTGTGTAAACACATTCGGCACCGTATTTGGCATTTCCATGAAGGAAGTTACGCCACCTGCTACCGCCGCTTTTGCTTCGGTATAAATTTCGCCTTTGTGTGTTAAGCCCGGCTCGCGAAAATGTACCTGGTCGTCGATACAGCCCGGGAATAAATACTTTCCGGCAGCATCAATTGTTTTATCAGCGATAACATTTATTTCCGTTCCCGAGATTTTTGAAATAACCGCATCTTCTATCAGTACATGCCCCGTAACAATGCGGCCTTCGTTTACAATACGGGCGTTTTTAATTAATGTTTTCATCTAAAATGTAACGTTCATTTTTAGTTCTTTTCCATTCCGGATCACCGTCACTTCCACTGTATCGCCTTTTTTTATCAGCGACAATCCTTTCATATAATCATTCATTCCTTCTACTTTTACATCGCCCAGCCTGCACACAATATCACCCTTCAGGATTCCCGCTTTATTAGCCGGTTTGCCATCCGTTACACCATCTATCCGCAAGCCTTTTCCTTCAAAAGTATAATCGGGCATTACACCCATTGTGACTTTAAATTTAGGCGTATTTTCATCCGATGTTTTTGTTTTCTGAAACACTAATTTCGGGAGTTTTTCGGTTTCCTCCACAATCTTCACAATGTATTCCAGCACCATGCGCTCACCCGGATAATTCACTTTTTCATAATCGTCGCTGGGTTTGTGATAATCGGCATGCTGACCGGTAAAAAAATGCAGCACCGGAATGTCTTTTAAATAAAATGAAGTTTGATCCGAAGGGCCAATGCCTGCACTGTCTTTTTTAATGCTGAACACAGATGGGATCCGCGTGATCATCGGCACCCAGTCGGGCGCGGTGCCTACGCCATAAATAATTAATTTTTTAGTGGAATCGTTCAAACGCCCGATCATGTCCATATTGATCATGTAATCCACTTTTGCAAAATCGATGGTGGGATTTTCACAGAATTTTTTGGAGCCGAACAATCCCAGCTCTTCGCCGGAAAAACAAATGAATAAAAAATTTACTTTTTCTTTGCGCTTGTTTTTTGCAAAATAACTGGCCAGCTCCATCACGCCGGCAGTACCGGAAGCATTGTCATCGGCGCCATTGTGGATCTTGCCTTCCGGATTTGCATCAAGCGAATTGTGATCATAACCCATTCCAAGATGATCGAAATGTGCACCGATCACTACTGTATTTTCCGCGCCATTATCTAAAAAGCCAACCACATCCAGCGCCGAAATCACATCACGGCCAACGGTATCGTGTGGGTTTTCCGGTTTCCTGAATTTGTAGGAATAAAAATAGCTGTTGATGTTTCCTTTCGGCTTAAGGCCTGATTTTTTAAAGCTGGCGGCAATGTAATTTGCTGCGGTAAGTTCTTCCTGCGTTCCGGTTCCACGCCCTTTCAGCTTATCGGAAGCCAGGAATTTAATGTGCTTTTTAATATTGGCCTCGGAAATTTTTTGTGATTGAGAATAGAAAAATGAGAGCAGAAAAACGAGTAGAAAAAAATAAGCTTTGTTATTCATTTTGTATCGAGTTTTTAAGGATCCGGAAAATCCCAAATCCTCATTCCTTAATCATTCATTATTTTTTGCTAATGCTCATAAAACGCATTTTTAAAACGCCTAGGATAGCTTCTTTAAAAATGCCTTTGCTCATTTTGGAAGTTCCTTCAATGCGGTCAGTAAACACGATCGGCACTTCCACTATTTTAAAGCCCAGCTTGTAGGCAATGTATTTCATTTCGATCTGGAAAGCGTAGCCCACAAATTTTATATCATCAAATACAATGGTTTCCAGCACACGTTTGCGGTAACATTTAAAGCCTGCGGTGGTATCTTTAAAAGGCAGCCACAGGATCATGCGTACATATACCGATGCAAAATACGACATGAGCACACGGCCCATCGGCCAGTTCTCAATCTTCCCGCCTTTTACATACCGCGATCCTATAGCCACATCGCCACCGTTTACACAGGCTTCGCGCAAGCGCACCAGGTCATCGGGATTATGTGAAAAATCGCAATCCATTTCAAAAATATATTCGTAGGAACGGGAAAGTGCCCACTTAAAACCATGTATGTATGCAGTGCCGAGGCCTAATTTACCTTTGCGCTCTTCAATAAATAATTTTCCCGGGTATTCCTGCATTAATTGCTTTACAATATCGGCAGTTCCATCCGGGGAACCGTCATCAATAATTAGTACATGAAACTCAAAAGGCAATGAAAATACTTTGCGGACCATTCGCTCGATATTCCCTTTCTCGTTGTAGGTTGGTATGATTACTAGACTGTCTGACACGCTTAAAAATATTGAAAAACGAAGATAACGCAAATTCAGGAACTACGAAAGTTTTAACATTTTTTTGCGAACGTTTTTTCAGTCATGGTATTCCGTGATTTTAGGGTAAATAAGGTATAATTGAGGTGAAGAGGCAAACCGCCAACGCACATTTTGCGTATTTTTGACAAATATTCAATTTTTGTCAGAATGTACGATACCAAAGAGTTAAAGGAAAAGGAGAAGATTTTGGATGCGGCAATGGCCTGTTTCCAACGCTTTGGTACCGATAAAACCACGCTGGGCGACATTGCCGAAACCCTCGGATATAGCCGTACCAAGATCTATTATTATTTCAAGGACCGCGAAAGTGTGTGCAAGGCTGTAGTCACGAAAATGTCGAAATCGTACTTTGAAGAGCAGGAAAATATTGTTTTGGCTCCATCCGAACCAGCCGTTTGCCTGGAAAAACTACTTCAGAACCGCAGCCGGTACATGCTGGAAATCCAGACAAAAGGGATTTTTTCGCTTTCTTTTACACAGGAAGTGATGGAAAGCGATGAAGACCTGACGCTGATCCTTGAAAAAGAACAGCAGCTATATGTCAGGATCATCAAAAAGGGAGTAAAGGAAAATGTATTCCGGGTAAAAAATGTGGCGCTTCACACACAAATTTTACTGGATTCGGTATCAGGATATTTCCAGGTAATTGCATCCCGCTACAGCGATATCAAAAACCTGAATCCACAACAACTGAAAGAAATCAAAGAATTTAGCAACACACAAATAAAATTTATTATTCAAGCATTATTTTAAAAGAATTATTTAAAGAATACCAGTTTACTACTACTCCAATCCTACTCCATTATGTTATTTAAACGTTCCTTCGCGGTCCTTGGATCGCTGTTTATTTTATTGAATTTTAATACCGCCAATGCCCAATGCTCTGTGGTTTCCACTAACGGGTGGGTGGCTACTTTCAGCATCACGCCCACTGCAGTTGTACCCGAATTTACGTCCTGCCCCAATTATTATCATTACGAGATCAGGTACAATTACTCCGTTACATTTACCGGCTCCACAAGTGGCAGAAGCGTGAGCGCCAATATTTATTTTACTTGCAGCGGCGGTACAGGCGGACTGATCTATCAATCACTTGGAACATTTACGGCAACCACATCCGGAACGTTTACAACCGCTAACAATGCCCGACAGTATACCGCGGTTTCTACAAATAATTATGGCAGCAATCCAAGCTGCAATACTGTTACACTTGCTGATGTAAATTGTACCAGCGTCCGCATTGATTATTACGGAAATGGCATTACCAACGGTTCTATCAACTGTGCACTTTCGGCTTCTCCATTGCCTATTGAGCTGCTGGATTTCCAGGCAAATGCCAACAAGGATAAAGTGGACCTGAAATGGGCAACTGCTTCTGAAACCAATAATGATTTTTTCACCATTGAAAAAAGCGCCGATGGAATTAATTTTGTGGAGCAGCAAAAAGTAAAAGGCAGCGGAAACACTTCCAATACTACCGAATACGCCACTACCGATGAAAATCCGTTCACCGGCACATCGTACTATCGCTTAAAGCAAATGGATTTTAACGGCAACACATCCTATTCAGGAGTTGTTTCCGTACAGATAAACAACAGCAGCCCGGCCATTACCAATGTATATCCTAATCCGGCAAACAACGGTACCACTAACATTTACGTTTCGTCCACATCTGCTGCACCTGTTGATGCATACATTTACAACCCGCTTGGGCAAATGGTTGCACACATGGTTTTAAAACCCAATGACAAAGGGCTTTTAGACCAACCGGTGGATCTGCCACTGAATGGAAATTTATTTTTTATCACCTTATCACAAAACAATAAAATAATCGGACATCATAAGCTATGCGTTACAAACAACTAATCAGAAAACCCCGGATCGCAACGGTTCAGGACCTTCAGGTGCTTATTTTTAAATGCAGCCTGCCTGTTGTTTTTGCTGTTGCGATACTTTTTTTTATTTTTTGGTAGCATTTTTGACAGCCTGCAGTAATTAAAACTGAAGGCCATGAAAAAATTGTTTTGCTTATTTTTATTCGCCATCCCCTTTTTACTGCAGGCACAAACGCTCACGGAACAAACAGGAACAGCCAGCTACTATGCGAAAAAATTTGAAGGCAGGAGAACCTCCAGCGGTGAAAAATTCAGCAATAAAAAACTGACAGCGGCACACAAAACACTTCCTTACGGCACTAAATTAAAAGTGACCAATCTCACCAACAATAAATCGGTGATCGTGATTGTAAACGATCGTTTACCAAAAAAATCAACGCGCTGCATTGATCTAAGCCAAAAGGCTGCAAAAGAACTTGACTTTATCCGCGCCGGAAAAACGAAAGTGAAAATAGAGATCATAAGAGCATAATAAATCATACCATCTTTATCGAAATTTTTAGTGCTTTTTTTCATAACTGGCAACCTTACTCCCTCCTAAGCCCTTCACAACAAAGCCTTATTACATGTGTGCAGCAAATTCCACAATTGTATGCAATCGCTTGGGCGAATAAATGTCCGGTGTTTTACATAATAGTTGTAATTTGCTATGAAACACAAAAATCATCAATTCATTAAAAACCATAAAAATGCATAAAATAAAAACAGGCTTACTTGTGCTGTTAACAATCACAGGCAAGCTTATGATTGCTCAAAACATCAAGGATGAAACGGTTGAATATCATTTCACCAAATTACCTTTAACACCATTGCCGGGTACCATACAAAATTATCAGTCTTCGATTTTTGCCACATACGAAGCAGAAAATCAAAAGAAGAAAGATGCATACGAAGCAGAAAAAAAAGTAGCGCAAGCCGAGCTGTCTAAAGAACAAGCCGCCTATCCTGCCAAAGTAAAAGCGGCAGACGATCAATACAACATTGAGCTGGAAGCCTGGAAGAAAAAATCATTCGGCGAAAAAGTAGTGGAAAAACAAGTGTTGGGCGAAAACACTAACAAGCCGGTAAAACAAGTACCGCCAGAACCTTCCATGCGTTATGTGCCAGAACCGATATTGCAAACCAGCTATGATTATCCGGTGGTTGCAAAAACATATTTGATCCTGGATGGCTATAGCAATAAACCAGAAAATGCTGTAAAAATTGAAGTAACGATGTATGGCTTTGATTATACGGAGCCGCGCCAAATTTCCGAGCAAAAAAATGTAACAAGCTATGCAAACGGCCAAACCAGTACCAATGCCGTGATGTATTATCACAACGAATTTTCCTACCGTCACACCATGTCAGTGAAAGTAAGCACACCGGATGGAAAAGAATTATTCAACCTTACCCCGCAGGAGCTGAACACTTACAAAATTTATAAAACACCCGAATCGGTTACACCTGTTCCATTAAATGCCGAACTGCTTGTTAAAACAAATGAAGCGAAGATCCTGCAGGATAATTTAACGCTGATCAACAATTTGGTAAACGACAAGATCGGTTACAAACAAACGGCGCGTAAAACCGAATTGTATTATGTAAAATCAAAAGATGATACATACAAGGATCTATTAATTGCCTTCAACGACGCATCTGCCGGTTTAAAAATCCTGATCGACGATCCTGCTACCGCGAAAGCAAAATTACAAGGCGCCGCACAAGCCTGGAATACAGCTTTACAGGAATCGGATGTAAAAAATAAAAAAGCGCGCATTGATAAAGATGTGACCATTGCCGTTTGCTTTAATTTACTGGAATGCTACTTCGCTCTTGGCGATTCTGTTAACGCCGATAAAATTATTGCACAGCTGAATGGAATCGATATGTCATCTTCCAAAAGAAAAGACAAAGAAGATTACGAAGCATTGTTCAACGATTTGAAAAAACGCGTTGCCGTTAATAAATAAGAATTACGCACGAATCATAAATAATAATCAATTAAAAAACAAACATGAAACAATTCAAAAAAATCACATTTATATTTTGCCTTTCGGTTGCAGGCATTGCAGCAAAAGCGCAAAAAGTAACTCTTACCAAAGGGCAGCAATCATCGGTAGAGCTTGTAAAAAGCAGCGAGGTTATTAATTTTACAGCCAACGGCGACAATTATTACTTTACCAAATTTTACGAGCATGCCGTGATGAATTATCATTTGCTGTGTTATGACAGTAAAGGTTCCTACATCGCCAAAACAAATGTAGAGATCAACTTAGGTACATTTAACAATACATATAGCATTGATGATGTGGTAAGCCTTGGCGACAAAGCCTATGCAATGGTAGAGCACCTGGACAAAGCTGCCGGAAAAAATACATTGCTGGCACGTGTGATCGATAACAAAGGAAAAGTTTCAGAAACAGAAACGGAAGTAATGAGCATTCCCTTTGAAAAGATCATGAACTCGGGTTTCAATAATTCTGCATCTTCCCCCGACATGAAAACGCTTGCTGTAATTGGCGAAATGCCATTTGTAAAAGAACAGCCTGCAACCTTCAAAGTTGCAATTTATGATGCCTCCCTGAAAAAAACAGGGGAAGGACAGATCAATCTTCCCGGCGAAAACACCAAAAATAAAAGCATGAGCGTTGCTGTTGGAAACGATGGAACTGTGTACATCATTAAAAAAGGAATGACAAAAAAAGGCGAGATCACACTGGCTGTTTATCAATGGTCGGCTGCAAAGCCTGCGGATGTAAAAGAATACATCATCGAGGTAACGGAGCCTATGCAGATCTCCGGTTACACCTGTACTGTAAACGATAATAGCGAGATTGTTGTAAGTGGATTATACTACGAAAGAAAAACATTAACGGTTGGTGAAAAACAAGCAGTTGGCGTGCTTTATTTTACCAACAAAGGTAAAACAGAAAATCTTTTTAAAACATTTGCACTGGATGCAAAAGTTGATAATTTAACGGCAGAAAAAGTATTGGTAAACGGAAATACCATCTTTCTTACTGCAGAAAATTACAAAGAAGAACGTATCACGCCTCCTGCTTCCACTGCAGGCACTGCGGCAAGCTTTGATTACAATTACGATTACACACATAAAAGTGATTTTGTGATCGCGATGGATGCCGATGGAAATAAAAAATTTCAATTGGAATTATCGAAAGACGGAAAGGCGAGGGATCTTGACAAACAGCTTTATTCTGCTTATTACATCTGCAATGGCAAATTAACCGTGGTGTATAACGACGATATAAAAAAATACATGAAGGATTATTATTCTAACGGTTACACCGGTTTAATCCCGGTATTGGTACAAATCACTAACGACGGTTTAATGCAGTCTCCGGTTATTTTCAAGGACGATCTGCGTATTGATCGTGATTACATGTTGTACCCTGCTTTTTCTACACAACAGGCAACCAACCAGCTTTCGTTTTTGGAATCAAACGGACAATATTTTAAATTTTTAGGTGTTAAAGTTGATTAGGAATTATCAATGACGATATGTTTGGTTCACATTTTAATCAATCGCGTAAGCGATAAAATCTGCATTCATTTTTCACACAACTAATTTGTGAATCTGTGGCACAAACACATTGCAAGCATTCATGAGATCCCGTGTCAGGCACGGGATGACGTTTCTTAAAATGATTAATTAACTTTATAAGAAACAACCCATAAAAAAATCCGTTATGAATATTTTCATAACGGATTTTTATTTTTTACCTGATCGCGCCCTGTTTGATCTCCTCTACCACTCCCGGATCAAGCAATGTAGACGTATCGCCTAAATTACCGATATCTCCTTCCGCTACTTTCCGTAAGATCCTGCGCATGATTTTTCCGCTGCGTGTTTTCGGCAGTCCGCTTACAATCTGAATTTTATCCGGCTTTGCAATCGGCCCGATCACTTTAGTAACTTCCGCCAAAATTTCTTTCCGGAGCATTTCTGCATCTTTATTTTTATTGGTACAGATCACATACGCATAAATTCCCTGTCCTTTTATATCGTGCGGATAACCTACCACAGCGCTTTCCACCACATCCACATGCATATTGATCGCGCTTTCCACTTCGGCAGTTCCAATGCGGTGCCCGCTTACATTCATTACATCGTCCACCCTTCCTGTGATGCGGTAATAGCCGTCGTCATCGCGCTTACAGCCATCTCCTGTAAAATATAAATTGGGGTACGTTGCAAAATAATTCAGCTTACAACGCTCGTGATCGCCATACGTAGTACGTATGATAGCGGGCCACGGAAATTTAATGCACAAATTTCCTTCCACTCCATTGCCATGAATTTCATTTCCTTTTTCATCCACCAGCATCGGTTGAATTCCCGGTAAGGGCAACGTTGCAAAGCCCGGTTTTGTTTTCGTAATTCCGGCCAAAGGCGAAATTAAAATACCACCTGTTTCTGTTTGCCACCAGGTATCCACGATCGGGCATTTCCCTTTCCCGATATTTTCATTATACCAGTTCCAGGCTTCCTCATTGATCGGCTCGCCTACACTCCCCAATACCCGCAGCGAATCCAGCTTATAAGGCTTTACAAAATCCAGTCCGGCTGCTTCCAATGCACGAATGGCGGTAGGAGCTGTGTAAAATATATTTACTTTGTATTTATCAATTACCTGCCAGAAGCGCCCTGCATCAGGGTAAGAAGGAATTCCTTCAAAGATCAGGGAAGTGGCGCCCGCCAGCAACGGTGCATACACAATGTACGAATGCCCGGTAATCCAGCCGATATCCGCCGTACACCAGTAAATTTCACCTTTGTTATATTGAAATACATTTTCGAATGTATAATGCGTGTACACCATATATCCGCCACAGGTATGCACCACGCCTTTTGGTTTCCCGGTGGAGCCGGAAGTATATAATATAAAAAGAAGGTCTTCCGCATCCATTGGTTCTGCTGCACAATCAGCACTTGCCATTTTCATTTCCGCATCCCAGGATACATCACGTCCTTCCATCATCACGATCCCTGAATGGGTGTGTTCCAGCACAATTACTTTTTTTACAGATGGACAAATCTCCAACGCTTCATCTACTACCGCTTTAATCGGAATGGCTTTGGCACCGCGGTAAGCGCCGTCAGTAGTTATCACTATATTACAATCACAATCCTGGATCCGGCCGGATAATGCAGAAGCGGAAAAACCGCCAAACACCACCGAATGCACCGCACCAAT
>OLLL01000036.1_pt1 | contig 91443 bp, 81 predicted proteins | sample 1604541 | NCBI WGS metagenome assembly OLLL01 (sample SAMEA104055722, study PRJEB20765) | soil metagenome | isolation source: soil
TTCAAACCATTCATCATTCGTAAAATGATCGAGCGTGGTGTTGTAAAAACAGTAAAATCTGCGAAAAAGATCGTTGATAAAAAAGAACCTATCGTTTGGGATATTTTAGAGAACGTATTGAAAGGACATCCGGTTCTTTTGAACCGCGCTCCGACACTTCACAGATTAGGTATCCAGGCTTTCCAGCCGAAACTGATCGAAGGAAAAGCGATCCAGCTGCATCCTTTGACCTGTACTGCGTTCAACGCCGATTTCGATGGGGATCAGATGGCAGTTCACGTTCCATTGGGACATGCTGCGATCCTGGAAGCTCAGTTATTAATGCTTGCATCACATAATATCTTAAACCCTGCAAACGGTGCACCGGTAACGGTTCCATCACAAGACATGGTGCTTGGTCTGTACTACATGACCAAAGGAAAGAAAAATACTGCTGATGAAGTAGTAAAAGGTGAAGGCTTAACATTTTATTCTCCGGAAGAAACAATCATTGCTTACAACGAAAAACGTGTTGATTTACATGCATGGGTAAAGGTTCGTTTGCAAGTAAAAGATGGTGATAAAATGGTTAGCAAACTGGTTGAAACTACTGTTGGACGTATCCTGTTTAACCAGGTGGTGCCTAAAGAAGTTGGTTTCATCAATGAATTGCTTACTAAAAAATCATTACGTGATATCATTGGTAGTATCGTTAAAGAAACTGGTATGGCTAAAACAGCTAAGTTCCTTGATGATATGAAAACATTAGGTTTCATGAGCGCATTCCGCGGAGGTTTATCATTTAACTTAGGCGATGTTATGGTTCCTGAGGATAAAGATAAAATGATCGCTGATGCGAATACACAAGTGGATGAAGTGGTTGGGAACTATAACATGGGTTTCATCACTAACAATGAGCGTTACAATCAGATCATCGATATCTGGACACATACCAACTCACGCATCACTGCGAAAGTATTGAATACACTGACAAATGACCGTCAGGGCTTCAATCCGGTATACATGATGCTTGATTCCGGTGCCCGTGGTTCCAAAGAGCAGATCCGTCAGTTAGGCGGTATGCGTGGATTGATGGCGAAACCGCAAAAAGGTGCAGGCGGAGGAGAGATCATCGAGAATCCGATCATCTCTAACTTTAAAGAAGGTTTATCCATCCTTGAGTATTTTATCTCTACCCACGGTGCGCGTAAAGGTCTTGCGGATACAGCTTTAAAAACTGCCGATGCAGGTTACTTAACACGTCGTTTGGTGGATGTTGCACAGGATGTGATCATCACTATTGAAGACTGCGGAACATTGCGCGGATTGATCGCGACAGCGTTGAAGAAAAACGACGAGGTTGTTGAATCATTATACGACAGGATTATTGGTAGAACTACAGTTCACAATGTATACAACCCTTTAACCGGCGATTTAATTATCGGTGCAGGTGAAGAGGTAACTGAAGATTATGCAAAAATAATTTCCGAATCTCCGATCGAAGCGGTTGAGATCCGTTCGGTGTTGACATGCGAAAGCAAAAATGGTGTGTGTGCGAAATGTTACGGACGTAACTTAGCTACAGGCCGTATGGTTCAACGTGGTGAAGCGGTAGGTGTTATTGCTGCACAATCAATCGGTGAGCCGGGTACACAGTTAACGTTACGTACATTCCACGTTGGTGGTACAGCATCTAATACTGCTGCATCTTCTAAACTGGAGTCGAAATACGACGGTATCATTGAAGTGGATGAATTGAAAACGGTAAAACGTAAAAATCCTGACGGAAAGGTTGTTGATGTTGTAATCGGACGTTCAGCTGAGATGCGTATCATCGATGCAAACACGAAAATTGTTTTAACAACTGCAAACATTCCTTACGGATCACAAGTGTATATCAACCATTTATCGAAAGTTAAAAAAGGTGATTTAATTTGTGACTGGGATCCATACAATGCGGTTATCGTTTCTGAATTTGCCGGTAAGATCGAATTCGATAATATCGAAGAAGGTATTACTTTCCGTGAAGAATCGGATGAACAAACCGGATTTAAAGAAAAAGTAATTGTTGAAAGCCGCGATAAATCTAAAAACCCTGCGATCAAAATTGTAGCGAATAAAGACACATTGCGTACTTACAACATTCCGGTTGGAGCACACGTAATTGTGAACGACAGCGCCAAAATTGATGCAGGACAGATCCTTGTTAAGATTCCTCGTACTGCCGGTAAAACGGGAGATATCACGGGAGGTTTACCACGTGTTACTGAGCTTTTCGAAGCACGTAACCCAAGTAACCCGGCTGTGGTTTCGGAAATCGACGGTATCGTTTCATTTGGTAAAATTAAACGTGGTAACCGTGAGGTGCATGTTGAATCAAGAACAGGTGAAAAGAAAACATATCTTGTTGCATTATCGAAGCACATCCTTGTTCAGGAAAATGACTTTATCCGTGCGGGTGAGCCATTGTCTGACGGTGCTATCACACCAAGCGATATTCTTGCAATCAAAGGCCCAACAGCTGTTCAGGAATACTTAGTGAACGAGGTACAAGAGGTGTACCGTTTACAAGGTGTGAAGATCAACGATAAACATTTTGAAGTAATTGTTCGTCAGATGATGCGTAAAGTCGACATCAGCGAAGCAGGTGACACTATTTTCCTTGAGAAACAATTGGTGAACAAAGCTGAGTTTATGAGAGAGAACGACTCATTGTACGGTAAAGTAATTGTGGTGGAACCAGGTGATTCTCCATTATTCAAAGCCGGCCAAATTATTACTGCACGCCGTTTACGTGATGAGAACTCATCACTGAAACGTAAGGACATGAAGTTAATTGAAGCACGTGAAGCAATTCCTGCAACATCTCAGCAGATTTTGCAAGGTATCACACGTGCATCGTTACAAACTAACAGCTTCATGAGTGCTGCATCCTTCCAGGAAACTACGAAAGTGTTGAATGAAGCTGCAGTAAGCGGTAAAGTGGATGATTTGTCGGGATTAAAAGAAAACGTAATTGTTGGACATTTAATTCCTGCAGGTACTGGATTGAGAGCGTACGAAAAAATGATCGTAGGTTCACAGGAAGAGTACGACAAACTGATGGCTTCGAAAAAAGAAGCATTGGAAGAAGAAGCATAGATTTACAAATTCCGGATCTGTACGAATGTACAAATCCGGGTTTGTTAGAAATAGCTGATAATACAAAAGGGATAACAGAAATGTTATCCCTTTTTTGATTTATAGAAATTTGTTTTTTGCCTGGGATTTTTGTTTTGACATGAACCGGTAAAAACGGTTTGTTGTAATTCTGTGGTAATCGATGCTCAGCAACTATTGGTCGAGAGAGTTATTGCTACATTTTAATTATTGATAAAAACAATTAACTTTACAATTCAAAAAAAGAATCATGGAAGAGCAAAACGAAAATCAGCTAAATATTGAATTATCCGAAGAGATTGCGGAAGGGATTTATTCCAACCTGGCAATCATTACTCATTCTACTTCTGAATTTGTGATCGATTTTATCCGCATGATGCCGGGGGTGCCGAAGGCAAAAGTGAAATCCCGCATCGTATTAACACCGCAGCATGCAAAACGTTTAATGAAAGCGCTGAAGGATAACATCAGCAAATTTGAACAGCAGAACGGTGCGATCAAAGATACCGATATGCCGAATGGTTTGCCGATGAGCTTTGGCGGGCCAACGGCACAGGCATAATTTGTGATCCTGTAAATGAAGGACAGTGGCCGGTTATAAACCATATCTGCCGCTCATCCAATACCACAAAAAGAATACATTTTTTTCCTGATATTTAATAAAAATAAAAACTCTCTAAACAAATGAATTTAAAAAAACAATTGATCATCGCAATGGCTTTTGTAAGCGCTTCTGCATTTGCACAAACACCGACACAGCCACAAACGCTTACCAATAAAAAAGAAGGTAAGTATAAATTCACAGTTGTAAAAAACCTGGATGCAACTGAAGTTAAAAATCAAAGCCAATCAGGTACGTGCTGGTCATTCTCTTCACTCTCCTTTTTTGAATCAGAGCTGTTGCGCATGGGCAAGCCAAAAGTAAATTTATCTGAAATGTTTGTGGTACATCATGCTTACGAGGATAAAGCTGAAAAATACGTGCGTATGCATGGCTTGATCAATTTTGGCCCAGGCGGAGCTTTCCACGATGTAGCTTATGTAATAAAAAATTATGGTATGGTGCCTCTGGAAGCATATACGGGAATGGTAAACGGCGAAAAAGCGATCAACCACAATGAAATGGATGCAATGCTAAAAGCAGAGGTAGATGTGATCGCGAAAGCGGATAACATTACACCCGCCTGGTCAAAAGCGGTAGATGCTACTTTAGATGCCTATCTTGGTAAAATGCCGGAAAATTTCCAGTACCAGGGGAAAAGCTATACTCCGAAAAGTTTCGCAGAATCATTGGGATTGAATATGGATAATTATATTGAGCTGACTTCGTTTACACACCACGATTTTTATACAAAATTCCCGATTGAAGTTCAGGATAACTGGGCATGGCAACAAGTATACAATGTGAAATTAGATGAAATGATCGACGTGATCGATAACGCTATTATGAATGGTTACACCGTTGCCTGGGGAGCGGATGTAAGCGATAAAGGCTTCTCCTATAAAAACGGTGTTGCTATTGTTCCTGATGTAGATTGGAGCGATATTCCAAGAGAAAAGTTGGATTCGGTGATCAATAATCCCGGAAAACAAAAAGTGATCACGCAGGAAATGCGCCAGGAAGCGTTCAATAATTATGAAACGCAGGATGACCATGGAATGCACATTGTGGGAATTGTGAAAGATCAGAATGGTGTAAAATACTATATTGTAAAAAACTCATGGGGAACCAAAGGAAATGATTGCGATGGATTTTTCTATGCGTCGGAAGCGTATGTGAAATACAAAACCACGTCGATCATGATCAATAAAGACGGGCTTAAAAAAGATATTGCCAAAAAACTTGGAATGTAAATTTACCTTGTAAGAAAACATTTTTTAATAAAAACTTTAAAAGCGAAGGATCAGTTAGTCCTTCGCTTTTTTGTTGGGATGTACCGTTAACGTTATAATTTATTGAGCCCGATCTTTTTTCAAAAGTAAAAAAGTTATATATTTCGGCGGATAAAACAAACAAACTTACCGGATCATGCAAAACCTGCACATTTTTATTTCTGTGCTGATAGCAATTATTATCATATTAATTGCGTCCCAGCTTTTAGGGAAATTATTTACACTGATAAAACAACCCAAAGTAGTAGGCGAAATGGTATGTGGCGTTTTATTGGGCCCAACCTGTTTCGGTTATTTTTGTCCGGAGCTGTCGAAACAATTATTTAAACCCGACCTGATGCCTTTTCTTTTTGTATTGAGCAACATCGGTTTATCATTTTACATGTTTATTGTGGCGATCGAGATCGACTTCAGTATTTTCGATAAAAAGCTGGTGAAAAATTCGATGGTGCTTTCGGCATCAACAGTGATTGCACCATTTGCGCTGGGAATTGCGGCAGGCGTGATGTATTTTACGGAGTTGCATGGCACAAACGCAAACCTGCTTACCTTTTGTATTTTTATGGGAACCGCACTGGCGATCACGGCTTTTCCTATGCTGGCGCGGATCCTGCACGAACGTAATCTTACACGCACAAAAATCGGTGCACTGTCGCTAATCTCGGCAAGCATACAGGATGTAGTATCCTGGATTTTCCTGGCTTTTGTGACGGCGTATGCTAAAAATGAAGGCGCAATGGCCGGGATTTTTACCCTTGTTGGTGCAATTATTTTTATTGGGATCATGTTTTTTGTAGTCAAGCCGATCTTCAGGTATGTAACGGATAAGCTGGAAAGCGAAACGCTTCCGCAGGGATACCTGGCCTTTGTGATGATCACATTATTGGTGTGTGCACTGGCTACCGATTATATTGGCTTGTATTCGGTGTTTGGCGGATTTATTTTCGGGTTGATCATTCCACGTAAAGAATTTGTGATCAAAGCAATTTCAGATAAGATGAAAGATTTTACGGTGATCTTATTGCTGCCTCTATTCTTTACATTTTCGGGATTAAATGCAAACATGCTGGTATTGGGCCAGCTGAATGTATTTATCCCCTGCCTGATAATCCTGCTGTTCTCCTTTCTTGGAAAATACGTGATCTCTGCACTGGTTATGAAACAATCGGGTTTTAGCTGGCGCGATTCCTCGGCTATTGGCGGTTTGATGAATGCCCGCGGTTTAATGGAGTTGATCATAGCCAATATTGGGTTGATGTACGGTGTAATCACACCGGTGCTGTATTCTATCCTGGTGCTGATCGCTATTGTTTCAACGCTTTCTGCAATGCCAATCTATAATTTTTCGATGAAAAAGTAAATAGATGCTGGACTGTTTGGGAAGATTGAGGGTCTGTAGCAAGAACTTTATTGATAGTATGGGATCTCCTAACGATAGCTTGTATAAAATTAAGAAAACGGTAATCTATCCGTTAGGCAAATTGAAAAACAAAAAAGATTTGAATAGCAAACACTAATATCCTAAATGAAAAAAAGCGAAGCACCATGCTTCGCTTTTTTGTTGTATTCTTTTCTTAAAAATCACCTTACAATTTTTCCATTTTCGAATGCGACAATAAATGCACCCTGGAAACCTTTGTCGAGCATTTCTTTCTTGCGTTTAACAGCTTCCTCGTACGTTTTAAAATTACCGCTGAAATATTTGGTCATGCCGTTGTCCAACAGGAGCGTTGAAGGTTCTGAAACTCCATCAATGTGCGGTTTTTGAGTGAATGCACCGATCTGTACTTTGTAGGTACGCCCGGGAATGCTTGCAGCAGCAGCAGTAGCTGGTACGGGTGCAGGCGTTGGCTTGGTAACTACAGCAGGTGCTTCTTTTTTAGGCTCCACCGGTTTAGGTGTTTCGGCAACAGGTGTAGGTTTTGGTGTTTCGGTTACAACCGGTTTTGTTTCTGTAGGTGGTGGTGTGCTTTCTTTTACAGGTTCTTTCACCGGCTCTGTTTTTACAGGAGTGGGAGCCGGGGCAGAACCACCAATATTCACCGCTTGCGGCGCTATGTCAAATACTTTACGCTCGTTGCCCATTACGTAAGAAAATTTTCCACCAACAGAGATTGATCCCGTTGCACCGGCAGGAACGTTAATTTTATAAGTAATCACAAACTGATCGGTGCCGGGTGGCGAGATCCAGATGATTTTGGCGCCATTATCCGCAAATGTAAAATTCCCTCCTTTGCTATCAATATCCGTAGCCGAATAATTGGCCGGAAGGTCCTGGAAGTATTTCATAAATCCGCTTACGCCGGCTTTGTTTACGGTAATTTCTACTGTAAAATCTTTTCCGGGTGCAGCTGAGCTTACTGTTTTAACGGTTGCTGTAATATCCTGTGCAGAAACAGCCATGGAGGCAGTTAAAATTAACAGGAGTATGTTTAATTTTTTTAGCATTTGTATCTCTATTTTAAGGGATACCAAAATTAAGAAAATTCCTTAATTTGGCTAATAAATTTATCATTGAAAAAAAGCATTGAAATACTCCCGGCCCAACAAGTAAAAACGCTTGCATTGCAAAGCCAGGGCTTGCTTTTGCCGGCTTATGGCAAAGGAAGCAAAGCGGTGGTTGCAGCTATTGAGCATCTTGGGTATGTGCAAATCGACACATTAGCTATAGTGGCAAGGGCACATCATCATACCTTATGGAGCCGTTTGCCGGATTATAATGAAAAATCGCTGAATACTTTATTGGAAAACGAGAAGCAAATTTTTGAATACTGGAGCCATGCGGCATCGTATCTGCCGATGAGCGATTATCGCTTTTCGCTGCCTCGTAAAAAAGCGTATGCCGATGGAAAATCGCATTGGTTTGCACAGGATAAAAAATTAAAAAAATATGTGCTCGACAGGATCAAAGCGGAAGGAGCTTTACAATCGAAAGACTTTGAATTTAAGCGTACCGGCCCGGGGAATTGGTATGAATGGAAGCCTGCCAAACGTGCATTGGAACAATTGTTCATGGAAGGCGCATTAATGGTGGCAAAGCGCCAGGGTTTCCAGAAAGTTTACGATCTCACGGAGCGTGTGCTTCCTGCTGATGTAAATACCATCGTGCCAACGGAAAAAGAATACGCCGATTACCTGATCCGGAAAGCGATCCAGTCGAACGGAATTGTGGAAGAAAAAGAAATTGCTTATATCCGGAAAGGCTTGAAGGAACCGATCAGTAAAGCATTGAAAAAAATGCTGAAAGAAGGCGAGCTAATGGAAGTGAAGGTAGAAGGATTGGGTGAAACATTGTTTGTGACCAGCACTGCGCAATTAAAATTGATCGAAAAAATAAAAGAGAAAAAAAATGTGCAAATGCTTTCTCCTTTTGATAATGCCGTAATTCAGCGGAAGCGCCTGCAACGTTTTTTTGATTTTGATTACCAGATCGAATGTTATGTGCCGGAACCGAAACGCAAGTTCGGATATTTTTGTTTGCCGGTATTGTACGGCCATTCTTTTGTAGCCCGCTTTGACCCGAAAGCGGACCGTGCTTCAAAAATATTTCATGTTAAGCAAATGCATTTCGAAAAAGGTTTTATGCCGGATGATGATTTTAATGCTGCTTTTGCTAAAAAACTAAAAGAATTTGCAGCATTTAATGGAAGCACTAAAATTGTGATCGATAAAGCGGATGCGAAGTGGAAGAAGGAAATCAAAAAAATAATTACTGATTAGTGATGTGCAAATGTGCAGATGAAATAAATAATTAAAAAAGAAATGCCAAACCAAACCGAAATAGAAATAAAAGAGCAGGAAGAAGTGGAAACCGAAACGATGGTGGCAGAGGAAGGTCAAACCATTGTGCATTGTATTTGCAGTGTAGAAGCGGCATACCGGATTTGGCCCAGCACGTTTTTAATCGAGCATGGAACCGGAAAGCGGGCAAAGCTGATCACGGCTTTTAACATTACTTTTTTTCCGTACTGGACATTCAAAAATGCCGGACAAAAATTTACCCTCATCTTTGAAGGATTAAGCCGCAACTGTATTATGCTGGATCTGAAAGAAGAAATCCCGCAGGACGGCGGCTTTGAAGTGAAAAATATCCTGAGGAACAACAGCGATGTGTATACGGTGCACATCGGGTAAGTAATTTATGTTGACAGGTGTTTGTCTGCTAAAAAAACAGGCGTTTTCTAGCGGATCTGCAGCTTACCGTTTTTGTAAATTAGTGTTTCGGTGATCGTATCGCCATCATATATTTTAAAAATTCCATTTTCCTTTCCATTGAGCATTTCTCCTTCTTCCGATATTTTCCCATCTTTGAAATACCAGATAATCTTCCCGGTTTTTAAACCGTCAACATACTCTACCTCTTCTTCTTTTTCTCCTGTCGGGTAATAATATGTTATTGTACCATTTTGAAGTCCATTTTTTTTGTATTGCACAGACAGAATTTTCCCGTTTTTATAGTAATAAATTGTCTTCCCGTTTTCGTCACCATATAGTTCTTCAGTTTGCAATTTGACTTTTCCGTTTCTATAATAAACCGTCAGCAACCCATTTACAATTCCATTTTCATATGGAATTAACATTTTCCGTTTTCCAAACAAATAATTAGTATACGCATAACCGTTATAGGGAATTTCTTTGTTATTTATTCTAATTGTTGCTATGCAGTTTTGTATAGTAATTAAATATTTATTTCTCTTAATTGTGTCCTGGGAGAAAAGAGCTGTTGTAATAAAAAAGAAGAAAAGGATATTTATTGTTTTTATCATTCTATGTATTTGTCAGGTAGATTGATAAACTATCCCATCGAATTGATCAATCCCCTGAAAAACTGAAAGGCGCCAAATACAATGGCTCCCCAAAAGATAAAACCAATGCTGGATAGCGTAAGGATTGTGCCGCCAACGCACCACAATGCGCCGTAAAGCATGTCTTTTTGCGCCCTTGATTTTTTTGCAGCAACAATTTGCTGCTCCAGGTTGGTGACTACAATGCGTGCGCTTTCGCTGTCGAGTCCTTCATTCATGAGCATATTCTGCACTTCGAAGCCGGTTTTTCCTGAATGTACAAGTAAATTTGCCGCGCGGTTGTATACGGCTGTTACGGCTGCATCTGTAGCCTGGGTTGTTTCTGTTTCCATGAGTAGTGGTTTAGATTCATCCAAATTTAATAAAATTGTTGAAGGAAGCAAAAAACTATTGTGCTCCATCATTTTCCCAGGCATCACTGCCTTTATTATCTGCAAATTTTATCATATAGCTAACGCCGATCAGCGTGGTGATGCCCGATTGCCGGAAATTGGCAATGTCGGTTTTGTCTTTGTTGGCAACATTCAGCCGCCGCCAGCCGGGTTTTGAAACGTCGTATTCCGCTTCCGCGATAAGCGTAACTATAAATTTTCCGATCAGTAATTTGGGCTGGATACCGATCTTGGGCGAGAAAAAAGGATTTTTTTGACGCACCTGTTCATCTCCATACAAACGCAGCCTGCCGGTGTTAAAACCAATGTAAAACATGGTTAAAAAATGCTGGTTTTCACTTTCTAATGCCCCGCCAAACGCAAGGCTAAATACAAAGCCGGTTATTTTACAATGGATAGAATCATTGATGCGTACCGGTTGCGGGATGATGTAATTGTATAAAAAATGGCCGTAACAACTGGCTTCGCGGTTTATGTTGTAATATCCGCTATAACCAGGGCTTATCATTTGCAACGGTTGCCCGATATTGAATTTATAAACGGTATTTAGCTGTTTGCCAAAATCGTGAAAAAATGTTTTATAACCATAGTATACATCCAAAGAAGAAAGAGATCCTTTTGTTGAATCTTTTTTGGCTGTTGTTTCTTTAATTGTTTTTTGTATTTGCACCGTATCTGTTTGCGCGGCGAGAGCAAAGCCGAACAAAAGAAGGAAGGGGAGTAGCTTTAGCTTCATATCATTCATTTAAATATCATTCATAAATAATTTTAATTGCCTGTAATTTCCTTTAATTTGAACCTTCTCCGGAATTTCATTAAAATTAGATAATGAAATTCCAAGCAGGCGCACCTTTACATTTTCCAAACCACTTTTCAATAATAAATCTTTTGCTGTTTGTGCAATTGTTTCCAGATCACCTACAGGATGTGGAAAAGAATGATTGCGGGTGATCTGTTTAAAGTCGTGGTATTTTACTTTCAGCGTAATGGTGCGTCCTTTTAAATCATACTTTTTTAAGCGTTCAAATACAATCAATGCGATCTTATCCAGCTCCTCGTTCATTTCTTCTTCGGTTCGCAAATCGTAACTGAATGTATCTTCTGCTCCCAGCGATTTTGTTTCACGGTCGGGCTGTACAATCCTGTGATCAATGCCTCTCACGATCTTATAAAAAAAATGACCGGATTTTCCAAAATGTTTTACCAGGTCTTCTTCCGTTAGTTTTTTGAGATCAGCACCGGTATGCAGGCCCATTCCTTTCATTTTATCGGCTGTGACTTTTCCTACACCGAAAAATTTTTCGACAGGTAATTTTTCCATGAATGCTTCAATCTTTGACGGTCCGATAAAAGTAAGCCCGTCAGGTTTGTTGATATCGGAAGCGATCTTCGCCACAAACTTGCTCGAAGAAATTCCCGCAGAAGCAGTCAGGCCGGTTTCTTCTTTGATCTGTTTCCTAATGAGCTTTGCAATGTCAATGGCAGAGCCGATGTTGAGCTTGTCGTGTGTTACATCCAGGTACGCTTCATCCAGTGAAAGCGGTTCGATGATATCGGTGTAGCGATGAAATATTTCACGGATCTGCCTGGAAACTTCTTTGTAGGCTGCAAAGCGGGGGTAAACAAAAATTAAGTGCGGACAAAGCTGGAGTGCTTTTTTGCTTGGCATGGCCGAACGGATCCCGAATTTGCGCGCTTCATAACTGGCTGCCGCTACCACGCCGCCGCGCCCTTCCGGGCCACCGCCAACCACAATCGGCTTACCGCGATACTCCGGGTTATCGCGCTGCTCCACCGATGCATAAAATGCATCCATGTCGATGTGAATTATTTTGTGAGTAGCATCCATGCGTTATTCCTTATTACAAAGACGGGTGTTGTAATAAACGGTTGTGCTTTTCATTCGGTTTATACACGCACACCTATCAGTAAAATGTCGTCCACCTGTTCGTTGCCGCCTTTCCAGGATGCAAATGAATTACTGAGGATCATCTGCTGTTCCGGCATTGTTTTATTATTAATAGATAAAAGCAATTCCTGCATGCGGCTGGTCTTGAATTTTTTATTGTCTTTTCCGCCAAACTGATCGGCAAAACCGTCACTGAAAATATACATACAATCTCCTTTTTTCAACTGCATGGAATGATTTTGAGGTGGTGCGGTTACATCTTCTTCCTGGCTGCCAACCGTGAGTTTGGAGGCTTTCACAATTGTGAGCTTATTATCCGATACAATATACAATGGGTTGTTAGCGCCGGCATATTCAAGCGTATTTGTTTGTTTGTCGAATGTGCAAAGCGCCATGTCCATTCCATCGCGGATATCGCTTCCCTTATCCTGGTGGAGGATTTTTTTAATGAGCGTATTCATCGATTCCATCACCTTTGCCGGTTGTGTGATGCCGAGCTCGTTTACCGTTTGATTGATGGCGTTATGCCCTACAATGCTCAGCAATGCACCCGGAACGCCATGCCCGGTACAATCCACAGCAGCGATCATAAATTTGGTATCGTGATGGGAAACCCAGTAAAAATCACCGCTTACAATGTCTTTCGGCTGATATAAAATAAAATGCTCCGGTAAAATCTGCGTTACAATTTCCCTGGAAGGAAGAATGGCATTTTGCAAACGTTTTGCATAATTGATACTATCCGTAATGCTTTTATTTTTTTCTTCGATAATCTCGTTTTGCTCTTTCAGCATTTTAGTGGTGCGTTTGTTCATAAGTAACAAGCGGATGGCACCGATGGCAATGATGATGATGAGCCCTGTTACCACAAAATACATGTTCCTGTGGGCTTGCTTGTAACACACAAACGTATCGTCGCCGTTGCCCGAAAGGATATCCAGCGGTGTGGGATGATGATTCATTGAAACGGAATCCATGAACGTTCGTTGTGCACCGGCAGGAATTACCATTAGCATACAGGCGGAAAACAGGAAATAAAAAAAATATTTTTTCATGGATGAAGAGTAAAAATGTTACGTGAAAAATGTTAGTAAAAGGTAAGGAGTTTCTTTGTCTTTTTAAAATAATGCTATTAATAATAGCATTATCAGAAAAAATGAAATGAATAATTTTTTAGTGCGTTATTTTGTATAAAGATAAAAAAATGGACAAGAACGAAGCGGAGGAGAAGTATTTTAAAGGCAGAGGTTCACAAATAAACACTTCCAATAAATTTCTCAAAAACAGGTACGTAACCGAGCACGATGAAGTGCTTGATGAACCTTTATTATCGGATGAAAAAACACAGGTGTTCCTGGAACATCCTAAGAAGATTGTGAACATGATCAAGAGCCCTGATCTGATGGGAATGTATTCCATGAATCCTTACCAGGGCTGTGAGCATGGCTGCATTTATTGCTATGCCCGCAATACGCATGAGTACTGGGGATACAGTGCAGGCTTGGATTTTGAGCGAAAGATCATTGCGAAGCCGAATGCTGCGGAAGTGCTTGCAAAACAATTCATGAACAAGAATTGGGTGGTGGCACCCATTATGTTTTCCGGTAATACCGATTGTTACCAGCCGCTGGAGCGAAAAATGCAGATCACCCGCCAAATGCTCGAAGTGATCGTAAAATTCCGGCATCCCGTTAGCATGATCACAAAAAACAGTTTGATCCTGAGGGACATTGATCTGTTGCAGGAGTTGACAAAATACAACCTGGTGCATGTAATGGTTTCTATTACAAGCTTGCGCGAAGATTTGCGTTTGAAAATGGAACCGCGCACTGCTACTGCTAAAAACAGGCTGAAAGTGATCCGGGAACTGAACAATGCCGGAATTCCAACCGGTGTGATGACTGCACCGATCATTCCCGGTTTGAACAGCGATGAGATCCCGCAACTGATTGAAGCTGCAGCAGATCATGGTGCAGATACGGCAGGTTACACCATTGTGCGTTTGAACGGCGCTATCGGTGAATTATTCAAAGACTGGATCTATAAAAATTTCCCCGACAGGGCAGAAAAAGTATTGCATCACATCCAGGAAGTGCATAGTGGTACATTGAGCGATAGTCGCTTTGGAACGCGGATGAGCGGGGAAGGGAAGATGGCGCAATCCATTAAACAATTATTTAAGATGGCTGTGAAAAAGCATTTATCGGGGCGCGTGCGCGTGCCGTATGATTTAACTGCTTTCAGAAGACCCGGCGAAGCGAAACAAATGGAGCTTTTTTAGTTCATTTGTCTGCTGTGTGATGAAGTGTGTAAGAATTTAATTCTTACACACAGTCTAATATCCAACATCTAATATCCAAGCTCCTTCTCCCAAACATACTTCACGATTTCATCGCCATGCTCTACACCATACTCTTTGTAAGTTAAACCAGCTTTCTCTAATACTTTTATGGAATTGAGATTTCCTATGGCTGCTCTTCCTAAGATTTTGTTCAGTTTTAGAATTTTTTTTCCATAATCCATGATGGCTTTCGCAGATTCTGTAGCATAACCTAGCCCCCAGTATTTTTGAAAAAAGCGATAACCAAGGTCGATCTCGTCCAGCTCCGTGATGTGTTTTAATCCGCACCAGCCAATGAATTTATCGGTAGATTTTAAATATACCGCCCAGCGACCCATCCTGTTTTTGTATTGCGGGAAGATCACATCGTTCAGGATTCGTTTTGCTTCCTCCAGGTTTTTCACAGGGCCATCACCCGTATAACGCGTTACTTCAGGATCACTGTTCAGGTCGATTAGTAATTGCGCATCCTCCAATGTAAATTCACGGAAGTATAAACGCTCTGTTTCAATTATTTTTTTCATAAAATTAATTTGATTTTCTATTTAACAGATCTTGGGTACGAAGTGAGATTATTCTCTGAATTAACACACAAAACATCTACGTACAGCAAACTTTAAACTAATTGATCGTAGGTGCTAGGCTCTGCCTAGTGACACTCTGATTTGTCACTAGGCAGAGCCTAGCACCTACGTGCACACAGCAAAATTGAACTTTAAACTTTGAACTCTTCTATCAAATCCCTTAATACCACCGAAGCACACACGCCGCCAAAAGCCGCCGGTAAGTATGAAATGGTACCGTAAGCCGATTTTTTAAACTTGGTTCCGTCCGTCATGATCAGCGATTCTTTTAAAGGCATTTCAGATGAAAAAACAGTTTTGATTCCTTTGTAAATTTTATATTCTTTTAAGCGCTTGCGAATGTATTGTGCAAACGGACAGGAATGTGTTTTTGAAATATCAGCTACGGCTAATTTTGTAGGATCAAACCTGCCGCCGGCACCCATGGAGCTGACTATGCGTACTTTTTTTTCGTAAGCCGTTTTTATAAAAATTAATTTCGGTGTTATGCTGTCGATGGCATCCACCACGTAATCGAACGGTTGAGATAATAATTCTTCCGCGCGATCAGGTGTAATAAATTCCCTGATCACATTCAATTTTAATTGCGGGTTGATTGCCAATAAACGCTCTGCCATTACATCCGCTTTAGGTTTGCCTTCTGTAGTTGTAAGTGCCGGTAATTGTCTGTTTCTGTTACTGGCTTCCACTACGTCGCCATCTACAATTGTCATCGTGCCCACGCCTCCCCTGCAAATAAATTCAGCGGCAAAAGAACCTACGCCGCCCATTCCAACAACCAGTACATGCGAATTTTGCAGCTTCATCAGCTTTTCTTTTCCAATCAGTAATTCAGTGCGTGATAACCAACTCAAATCATTCATAACTAAACAGGCGTTTTAAATTCAACATCATTTTTTCTTTTAATTCTTCTACCGATACATTTTTCAGGCTTGCTGCTTTTTCATAAATAAGGCGGATGGAGATTTCCGAATCATCTGTTTCCAGGAAAAAATATTCGTAATCCAAGTCCTTTATTATTTTTTGTGCATTGGAATTGTCCTGCAGCAATGCTTTGCCAAACGACAAATGGATCCCATTTTGTACCAGCTGGTCCGATATGATCGCGTTATTATTGTATCCATGTACGATCAGCGGCACTCTTATTTTTTGTTCTTTTTTGATCCGGATCAATTCATCAAATGCTTTTACACAATGTATGATCAATGGTTTTTTTACTGCTTCCGCGATGTTGATCTGTTCGATAAAAACAGGAATTTGCAATGCAAGATCAGTTTTAGTTAGCCGGTCCAGGCCGCATTCACCGATTGCTTTTACATGCGCATTCATTGCATTGGTGCTCAGCAGCATTAGCTTTTGCTGCACATCTTGCTGCTGCACATACCAGGGGTGGATCCCAATGGAAACAGCTTTATGCGCAGCTATTTTTGAAATATCCGTAAAAATATTCAGGATGGAAATAACATCCTTTTCTTCGTGATGTGTATGTATATTGATAAATTGCACGTACCGGCCGGTATAAATAAAAATGCCATACAACGAATTGTATGGCATTTTTTATAGTTGAAAATCAATGACTATTTATCGTCTCCTGCACCAGCTCCCGCTCTTGCTTTCCGGTCTTGTTTTGATTTTTCCCATTTCGCTTGTTGCTCAGGAGTTAAAACTGCATTGATTGCAGTATCACCTTGCGCACGGATCACTTTACGATCGTCAGCAAATACCTTAGGATCAGTATCTTTTTGTTTAGCTGTAGCAATAGCTTTGTTTTTATCTAAGAAGATAGCATATACTTTTGCTTTTTGATCAGCTGTTAAACCTAATTCCTGGGTCATTTTTTCTGTTTGTCTTGTAGCTCTTACAGCAGGATCTTCATTTTGATTTTGTTGTGCTGCAGCATTTTGCTTAGATGCACTTTGAGCATTGATGCTCAAACCTGCAATTAAAAGTCCTGATAATAAAATTAATTTTTTCATGGTGTGTTTTATTTTTTAGTTAGACCTGTGTACACTTAGACAAAGATTGTTCCAATAAAGTTGCATAAATGTAGTAAATAGTTTCTTTATTCTGCAAATTTATATAGCATAACCATTTGTTAAACCTTAAAATTATACCCTTTTATCGACAAAAACAGGTATTCTTTAACAAAAAATCTCTTTTTTGGGCAAAAATTACATATTTCTACGATACTGGCCACCCACTTCAAAAAGTGCATTGGTGATCTGCCCCAGCGAGCAATATTTACATACTTCCATCAATCCTTCAAAGATATTTTTGTTCTGGATCGCCAGCGTTTGCAGATTCCGCAATAATTCGGGCGCTTTGTCTGCGTTTCCTTTTTGCAGCTCCACCAGCATGGTAATCTGGTAGTCTTTTTCTTCATCTGTAGCACGGATCACTTCCTTCGGCACAATTGTCGGCGAGCCTTTGGACGATAAAAAGGTATTTACGCCAATGATCGGGTACTCGCCGGTATGTTTAAGTGTTTCATAATACAGGCTTTCTTCCTGGATCTTTCCGCGCTGGTACATAGTTTCCATAGCTCCTAAAACACCGCCGCGCTCACTGATACGCTCAAATTCCAGTAATACTGCTTCTTCCACCAGGTCGGTCAGCTCTTCAATAATAAACGAGCCTTGTAATGGGTTTTCATTTTTAGCCAAACCTAATTCGCGGTTAATGATCAGCTGGATCGCCATGGCCCTGCGCACGGATTCTTCCGTCGGGGTGGTGATTGCTTCATCGTATGCATTGGTGTGCAGAGAGTTGCAATTGTCGTAGATGGCATACAGCGCCTGCAGTGTGGTGCGGATGTCGTTAAAATCAATTTCCTGTGCATGTAACGAACGGCCGGAAGTTTGAATATGGTATTTCAGCATCTGCGAACGCTCATTCGCATTGTATTTTAATTTCATGGCTTTTGCCCAGATCCTTCTTGCCACACGACCGATCACAGCGTACTCCGGGTCAATTCCGTTGCTGAAAAAGAAAGATAAATTCGGGGCAAATTTATTAATGTCCATGCCGCGGCTTACATAATATTCAACGTAAGTGAAGCCGTTGGATAAAGTTAAAGCCAGTTGTGTAATAGGATTGGCGCCTGCTTCGGAGATGTGATAACCTGAAATGGAAACCGAATAAAAATTACGGATGTTATTGCTGATAAAATATTCCTGCATATCACCCATTAAGCGCAATGCAAATTCAGTAGAAAAAATACAGGTGTTTTGTGCCTGGTCTTCTTTTAAAATATCGGCCTGAACAGTACCGCGAACGGCAGCAATGGAGTCAATCTTGATTTTTTCATATACATCTTTCGGTAATACCTGGTCGCCGGTAACACCCAATAACATTAAGCCCAAGCCGTCGTTTCCTTCCGGGAGCCTGCCCTGGTATTGCGGACGCGCTACACCTTTTGCTTTGTAAATTTTCTTGATTTTTTCTTCAATTTCTTTTTCCAGCCCGTTCTTTTTAATGTAAATTTCGCATTGCTGATCGATGGCGGCATTCATGAAAAAGCCGGTTAGCATTGCCGCCGGACCATTAATGGTCATACTTACCGACGTTTTCGGATCGGCTAAATTAAAGCCGCTGTATAATTTTTTTGCATCATCCAGGCAACAGATGGAAACGCCGGAATTACCAACTTTCCCATAAATATCAGGCCGGACCGCAGGATCCTGGCCGTATAGTGTAACACTGTCGAACGCCGTGCTCAGGCGATGTGCAGGCATTCCCAGGCTTACATAATGAAAACGCGTGTTGGTACGTTCCGGTCCGCCTTCGCCGGCAAACATCCGTGTGGGATCTTCGCCTTCGCGCTTGAACGGGAATACGCCTGCTGTGTAAGGAAATTCACCCGGAACATTTTCCTGCAAATTCCATTTCAGCAAATCGCCCCACGCTTCGTAACGTGGTGTCGAAATTTTGGGAATCTGCGAATGAGATAAGGATTCGTAATGTGTTTTTATTTTTAATTCTTTATCGCGTACCTTAAAAATAAAATATTCGTTTTTGTATTGCTGCACTTTATCTGCCCAGCCATCCAGTATTTTTTTATTGCGCCCGTCAAAGCTCAGTGCGATCTGTGCGTAAGTTTCTTCCAATCCTTTAATGATCCTGTCCTTGTCCTCGATCTTCGATTCTTTAAGCGCATCTATGGATTTGGTGATGGAGTATAATTTTTGTGCGATCTCTTTCTGTTCGTTCACCCATTTGTCGTAACAGCGGTTATTCTCGGCGATCTCTGCCAGGTAACGTGTCCGCTGTGGCGGGATGATGTAAATTTTCTCACTCATTTCATCCGTCACAGCAAAATCAGAATGCAGATCGGCACCCGTTTTATCCGCCAGTTTGTTAACGATCGCTTTGTATAATTTATTCATTCCCGGATCATTGAACTGCGATGCAATGGTTCCGTAAACAGGAACAGCATCGTCGTCCACATCCCAGAGCTGGTGATTGCGTTTGTATTGTTTTTTTACATCGCGGATCGCGTCCAGGGCGCCGCGCTTGTCAAATTTATTAAGTGCAATAATGTCTGCAAAATCAAGCATGTCAATCTTCTCCAGCTGTGTGGCAGCGCCGTATTCCGGCGTCATTACATACAGGCTCATATCACTGTGCTCGGTAATTTCCGTATCGCTTTGTCCAATCCCCGATGTTTCCAGGATGATCAGGTCGTAGTTGGCAGCTTTTACAATGTCCACCGCTTCTTTCACATATTTTGATAATGCCAAATTGCTTTGGCGTGTTGCGAGTGAGCGCATGAACACACGCTCATTGCGGATGGCATTCATGCGGATGCGGTCACCCAACAAAGCGCCGCCCGTTTTACGTTTCGACGGGTCAACAGAAATGATGGCAATGGTTTTATCTTTAAAATCGATGAGGAAACGACGAACCAGTTCATCCACCAGCGATGATTTTCCGGCGCCACCGGTACCGGTAATCCCCAATACAGGCGTTTTTTTAGCCGAAGCTCCTTTTTCTATTTGAGGGATAAATTTCGCAAACTCTTCCGGGAAATTTTCCGCAGCGGAGATCATGCGTGCAATCGATTTAACATCTTTTTCTTTCAGATGGTTTACTTCCCCGTTCAGGTTATTGCCGGTCGGGAAATCACATTGCATCAGCATGTCATTGATCATGCCCTGCAAACCCATGGCACGCCCATCATCCGGAGCGTATAAGCGCGTAATGCCGTATGCCTGTAATTCTGCAATTTCTGTCGGCAGGATGGTACCGCCGCCGCCGCCAAATATTTTGATATGCCCGCAACCTCTTTCTTGCAACAGGTCGTACATGTATTTGAAAAACTCATTGTGCCCACCCTGGTAGGAAGTAAGAGCAATTGCGTTAGCATCTTCCTGGATGGCGCAATCTACAATCTCCTGCACGCTGCGGTCGTGGCCGAGATGGATCACTTCTGCGCCGCTACTTTGGATGATCCTGCGCATGATATTTATGGCAGCATCATGGCCGTCAAATAAAGAGGCAGCGGTAACAATTCTTATTTTATTTTTTGCTTTGTAAGGTTCGGTAACAAATGTGTTCATGTTCGTGTTTGGTTTATAGAAGCCTGTTATTTTGCTTTTTTCAAAGCAGCACAGGTAAGCTACAAATTTAACTTTTTGGAGGGATTAAAGCAAGCGCTATTTTGAGCGTAAAAAAGCTGAAAAAATAGAGGATGAAATGGAAGGAAAACGAATGTGAATAGAGTAATTTACCTTGTTAATGCCCGTTTTTAATATCCGTCAGCACCAGCTTTTTAATGCTATCGTATTTTAATCCGTTTAGCTGGCTGTAATTTGTAATCGTACTATCGGCAGAAGCCGTATCGTTTAATTTAATAAAACATTTGGCATACAGGAGGCTGGCGAACAAAGGATTTGTTGATCTCTTGTATTTTGTACACCATGTTTCAGCATTTTTATAATTGCCTTCGTAATAGTATGATAAGCAGATCTTAAAGAATATTTCAGCCTTGTTGTTAGCTGGCATGCCGTCTGTTTTTGTATAGGCTTTTTTACAGTTTTCTATTGCACTGTTAAACGATAACGTATCGATAGTTCCTGTTTTGAGGTAATTCAAATATGCTTTTGAAAAAAACATATCGCCAATAGCAAAATAATTATGCGGGCCTTTTCCGTTTATTGTTTTTTTTAATGCTTTACTAATGGTCTTTTCAGAAGTTTGCTCGTTCCAATTCCAATGCGTTTCTACAGTCATTGTAAGCGGTTTTGGAACAGCAAAGTTTGCCAGCAATAATACAACAAAAAGGAGCTTAAATGTTGTCAGCATGTTTTTGAATTATATAGTTTATTGAAATTACAAAAAAATCACATCAGGATTAAAGTGATGTATATTTTTTCTTCATCGCATCCAAATATAATCTCAGGTCGGAATGATAGTTTGTTTTAAAATCTGTGTCAAATTTTTCATACTCCGAATCGTACCTGCTGAATGCCATAAAAAAAGCATTTCCTTCGCGGAAAGCCTGCAGGCTGTAGCGGAAATAATTGCGCTTTTTATACAGCTGTAATTTATTCACACCAAGCACAATTTGAGCGATCAGTTTTTTCTTTTCCTCTTTTTTGAATGCTTCCGGATCGGTTGATTTAAAAGAGGCATAGAGATTTTCTAATTTATCGGTGCCGTTCAAAATATAATCTGTGAATAATTTTGTGTCCGCTTTTTCCTGCATGTAACCCATGTATTGTTTTGATTCTTTTCCAAATTTCCGCATCAAAAACAATTCGGCGCCTTTATCGCCTATAAAATTGGCAAGGTTCTCATTAAAAGTTACATCGTTTTTTACATACAAAGTACCGTGTGTCAGCTCATGAATGATCAGGTTTGCAAGGCTGCCTTCATCCTTGTACAGCATGTTGGATAAGATCGGGTCCTTGAACCAGCCTAATGTCGACCAGCCTGAAGGACTATAAATGTCGATATCGTAATTATTTTTTACAAGGTTTAAATATTCCTTCCGCAATGCTTTTTTATTGAAAAATCCTTTGTACGAAACCGTACCTAAAAAAGGGAATGTCCACTCCTTTGCTTTTAGCTGATAGGGTTCGCTTGCAGAAACCGTCCATAAGATGGATTTGTTGTGCTGGTTATAAACCGTAGTGTAATTGCTGCTCGGCTTGATCCCCAAACTGTCCACCGCAAATTTTTTAATGTCATCGATGAGTGCCAGCTTTTGTTTTAAGGAATCCGGGAACGTAGCATCCTGCATGATCTCGCTCACCGGCTGCGCATTCAGGATGATGTTCAGCTGTCCTCTTCCCTGCGAAATGCCATAGATCACCAGCTGGTTCCAAACCAGGCAGCAAGCCATTAACACCAGCAAAAAAATATTGAAAAATATGCGGATCCGGCTTTTTAACATTCCCCAAAGTTAACATTTATAAAATGCGTATTTTTGAAATCATAATTCAGCTTTATGTTTTTTATACTCTCTAAAATTTTTGTTTTCCTGATCACACCGCTTGTGTGGATCATTGCTTTATTGCTGATCGCGATTTTTTCAAAAAACGAAAAACGGAAAAAAAGATCCCTGCGCTGGGGCGTAGGCATCCTGCTGTTTTTTTCCAATACGTTTATCTTTGATGAGTTTATCCGCGCATGGGAAATTCCGGCTGCAAAATACCAGGACCTGAAATCATACAACGCAGGAATTGTGCTGGGCGGCATGGTAAAATACGATCAATCGCTTGATCGTTTGCAGTTTTATCGCGGTGCCGACCGCCTTTTTCAAGCCATTGAATTGTACAAACGCGGATATATTAAAAAAATAATTTTTACCGGCGGCTCCGGCAGCATCCTGCATCCCGAGGATAAAGAAGGCGCTTACGTAAAAAGGTATTTACTCACGCTGGGCATTCCGGAAGAAGATTTTTATATTGAGAATGAATCGCAAAACACCCGCGAAAATGCCTTGTTTACGAAGCAATTAATTGATAAGGAAAAAATTTCAGGGCCATTTTTACTTATCACTTCCGCATTTCACATGCGCCGGAGTTTGGGTTGTTTTCACAAAGCAGGAATGGTGGTGGATCCATACAGCACCGATCGTTATGCAGGCCCACGCAAGTTTGAGTTCGACCATGTGTTTATTCCAAACATTTCCGCGCTCAATGATTGGCATAATTTAATTCACGAAGTGATCGGGTTTATTACCTATAAGATCAGCGGGTACGCTTAATTAAAAATCCACAGCAATACCGGTTTCCCCGATGCTTTTATTTTTTGATCAGCAATTTTCATGAAATTATTGGCTACTGCCGGACAGCCCCAGCCTTCCGGCGTTCCTGCCGGATATACTTCCGTTTCAGGAACATCCTGCCATGAATGCAACACAATTTCACGCTTCAATGCATTGTTATTAGTTGTTTCAAGGCCATGCAGCAGATAATTTACATTGATGCCCCAGGCACTATAGCCGCGCTTCCCGATCTTGTATTTTCCCAGCGAAGTGCAATGGCTGTCGGGCACATTGCTAAAAACCGGTTTTTCCCTGGTATAAGTCCCCGACCAGGGGCTTGTGCCGCAACCGTGCGCGCATAAAGAAGAAGCAATGATCGCTGATTTTTTCATGTCCCAGATAAAAGCCCTGTTTTTACCCGAATGCTGCGCCATATCGATCAGGATGCAGAAGTCTGGATTGTAATTGTTTTTCACACAAAATTCGGTGGCTTCCTTGCCTTTTTGTTTTAAACGAAAAAACTCAGTAGTGTTAGTATCACGGCTGGTAAATGAAAAAATAAATGGGAGCAGGAGCAGGGCGAAGAGCGTGCGTTTCATTTTTTTTAGTTTAGTGGTTACAAAAACACCCTGCAATAAATTACAGGGTGTTCTTTCAACGCGGATTTGTAACGAATGTTACTTACAATGCATTTAATTTTTCAATAAAGCCGATCACTTTATCGCCCAATTCTTCTTTGATCTTTCCGTAATGCATTTTTACTTCTGCTCTTTTTCTCAAACCTTTCGCATTTGTTTTTGCAATCAGGTCATCTGCAAGGTCTACTGCTTCATCAACAATTGCTTCCACTTCTTTTTCATTTTTACCTTCGTTGTTCAACAACGAGCTGTAACATTCTTCGATCACATCACCCAATAACCCGTTGATGTTTCTTTTTAATTCTCTGCGATTTGCCATCTTATTTTTAGATTTAGATATTTATAAATGAATAATGATTCTGATTTTTGTACTAAATTCCACTAAGCCCGTATGATTTTATCAGTGAGCTGTCTTTCGCTTCCCAGTATCTGCCTTTTAAAACATAGGTCACAGCAATTGTTCCTTTCTTAACTTCCGTTTCATAAGAACCCGGATCAATAAAATAAGTTGCTTCAATAACAGAGTCATTTATTTTCATCGTCGATGTTAGCTTAACACCACTTTCTGATAATGAATAATCTGTTATATAATTAAGCGAATCCTCTGGCGCTACCTTTTCAAAAACGTAGAGATTTGAAGCGCAATGCCCTGTTCCTGTACCGCATATCTTTATGGTAAACATGTTTCCGTCCTTTTTAAACCCTTCAAAATGATTCCCCCAGCAACAGGGATAATTTCCGTGATAATATTTTTCAGATGCGATCATTTTCCAGTTGCTTCCATTATGTGAAATTTCAAAAAGATCATGCGGTTCATAAGAGGTCGTTCCATAATCTAAAATGCAAAAAACATAATTCCCGCTTTTCGGAGATCTGTAATATTTTCCAATCGTATCCGTATCCTTCAATAAGTGCCAGGTGGTATTTACATTGCCGGTATCCGTAAACAGGCTAATGGAAAATAAATGTTTAGCAACAGGTTTTAAGATATATCCCGAATCATTTTTTAAAGTCGAATTAGCCCAATCATTCAAAAGCGAATTATAATTACTGATCGAATCATTAGTTTTCGTTATAGCAGGCTTGTCACCAGTCGAATTGGAACAGGCTGCAAATAAGATACAAGCTAAAAGAAAACAAAAATGTTTCATGAATTTTTATTAATTCAAGCCTGCCAGCTGCTCTTCAATTGCCTTGATCTTCGCTTCGGCATCCGCTTGTTTTTTCTTTTCATTTTCCACCATTTCCGGTTTTGCATTGGTTACAAATTTTTCATTTGCCAGCTTCATCTGTACTGATTTTAAAAAACCTTTATTGTAGTCCAGGTCTTTTGCCAATCGCTCTTTTTCTGCTTCTACATCAATGTTTTGCGCCAGCGGAACAAAAAATTCAGCATGCTTCAATACAAATGAAAAAGCACCATCCACTTTCGCAGTTACATAATCAAAGCTGCTTAAATTACAAAGCTTTATAATGATACCATCGTATGTTTTTACGATCTCACCCTGGTTTACTTTTTCAAATACCTGTAGTTTTTCTTTCGGCGAAATGTTTTTTTGCTTGCGGATATTCCGGATGTTCGTGATCACTTCCATCACAACATCAAAGTGTTTGAGGATCTCTGCGTTTTCAATTTTCGCTTTTGGCCATTCCGCAACAATTACACAATCTTTTTCCGTACGTTCTGCAATCAAATGCCAGATCTCTTCCGTGATGAACGGCATGAACGGGTGCAATACTTTTAATATTTTTTCAAAGAAAGTGATCGTCGCTTCGTACGTTGTTTTATCAATCGGTAACGATTTGCCATCCACAAATTCCGGTTTGATCATCTCTAAATACCAGGCGCAGAAATCGTCCCAAACCAGCTTGTACGTGGTCATCAGCGCTTCGCTCATGCGGTATTTCGAATACAGGTCATCAATAATCTCTAACTGTTCGTTAAATTTCGCATCCAGCCATTGCACCGAAATTTTATTCGCTTCGCTTTGTTTCTGATTGGCATCAATTTCCCAGCCTTTGATCAAACGGAATGCGTTCCAGATCTTATTCGAAAAATTTCGTCCCTGCTCACACATGCTTTCGTCAAACGGTAAATCGTTTCCGGCAGGTGAACACAACAGCATTCCCACACGTACGCCATCCGCACCATACTGGTTGATCAGGTCGATGGGGTCCGGTGAATTACCAAGCGATTTACTCATTTTTCGCCCCTGCTTATCTCGGACAATTCCTGTTAAATACACATTGGTAAATGGTTTTGCACCGCGGTATTCATAACCAGCAATGATCATCCGCGCCACCCAGAAAAATAAAATTTCCGGCGCAGTAACTAAATCATTCGTAGGATAATAATAATTAATATCGGCGCCTTCCGGATTTTTAAACCCGTCGAAAACGCTGATTGGCCATAACCAGGAAGAAAACCAGGTATCCAGTACATCTTCATCCTGTTTAATATCCTCCGTTTTTATTTCCGCATTCTTCTCTTTTAATTTTAGAAGTGCTTCTTCTTTTGTTCTGCAAACAACTGTATTTCCTTTGTTGTCGTACCATGCAGGGATTTGTTGGCCCCACCATAGCTGGCGGCTAATACACCAATCGTGTACATTTTCCATCCAGTGCTTGTACGTATTCACATATTTTTCCGGGATCAGCTTGATCTCGCCGTTCAATACATTTTCCAATGCCGGTTTGGAGATCGTATCCATCTTCAAAAACCACTGCAACGACAAGCGCGGTTCAATCACCGCATTGGTGCGCTCGCTGTAACCGACCTTATTTTTAATGTCCTCGATCTTTACGATCTGGCCCATTTCTTCCAAATCCTTTGCTATCTTTTTACGAACCGTAAAACGGTCTTCACCCACGTAAAACTGAGCAGCAGGGCTCATTTTACCATCCGCGGCAATCGTATCGATTACCTCAAGGTTATGTTTTACACCTAAATTATAATCGTTTATATCATGCGCCGGCGTTACTTTCAGCGCGCCCGTTCCAAATTCCAGGTCAATGTAATCATCAAAAATAATGGGTACTGAACGGTTTACCATCGGGATGATGCAGCGTTTTCCTTTTAAATGTTTGTACCGCTCGTCGTCCGGGTGAACGCAAACCGCTGTATCTCCCAAAATCGTTTCCGGGCGCGTTGTCGCAATGGTGATCCACTCATCGGCAGTTCCTTCGATCTTATATTTTACATAATACAGCTTCGAGTTTACTTCCTTGTGGATTACCTCTTCGTCCGAAACGGCTGTTAATCCCTGCGGGTCCCAGTTTACCATACGCACCCCGCGGTAAATTTGTCCTTTATTATATAAATCAATAAAAACATCAATAACTGCTTCGCTCAAATCATTTTCCATTGTAAAGCGGGTACGGTCCCAATCGCAGGAAGCGCCCAGTTTTTCCAACTGTTTCAGGATAATTCCACCATATTTTTCTTTCCATTCCCAGGCATGTTTTAAAAAATCCTCGCGGGAAAGGTCAGTTTTATTGATCCCCTGTTCTTTTAATAAAGCAACAACCTTTGCTTCTGTAGCAATGGAAGCATGGTCCGTACCCGGCACCCAGCAGGCGTTTTTGCCCTGCATGCGCGCCCTGCGGATCAGTACGTCCTGTATAGTATTGTTAAGCATGTGGCCCATGTGCAGCACGCCCGTTACGTTTGGTGGCGGGATCACAATGGTGTAAGGTTCGCGCCCATCGGGCACGGATTTGAAAAACTTATGCTTTAACCAATGCGCATACCATCGGTCTTCGGTAATTTTAGGGTCGTAGGTTTTTGGAATTTCCATAATAATTTACTTACTTCGTTTGCTCTAATAAAAAGAGGCACAAAGCTACTAAAAAATAAAAACCTATTTTTATTAATTATGGCACGATTATCGCTAAAATTTTAACAGAATTAATCGGAATTAAATTCTACACATTATGAAAAAAGTATTCCTTACTCTTAACATTATCTGCTTAACGCTTTTTGCAGCCAGCGCTCAAACTACGCCAGCTGCAGCTCCTGTGGCTGCACAAACCAGTCTTGCTGAAATGACATTTGAAACAGATGCACATGATTTTGGATCCATTGATTATGCCGGAAACGGAACGTATGAATTCAAATTTAAAAATACCGGTAAAGAACCATTGATTATTTCCGATGCAAAAGGATCCTGCGGTTGTACCGTTCCAACATATCCTAAAAACGTTCCGATCAAACCGGGCGAATCACAAGTGATCAAAGTAACATACGACACCAAACGCGCAGGTAATTTTACAAAAACGGTAACCATTCATTCCAATGCAAAAAGCGGCGATAAAGTGTTGACGATAAAAGGACATGTGGAAGCAGCACCTACGGAAGAAGCATTTCCTACAAACGGGAAAAAAGATGACGGCGCTACACCGTTCGAAAAACATTAAAAAAATATAAAGGAACCTCAAAGCTTAAAAATCAATAACTAAAAACCAAATCTAAAACAATGAAAAAAGCAATCTTATCAATCGGATTATTTGTTTGTGTTGCTGTAGGTGCAAATGCACAGGAAACTACAACTCCAAACCCGGTAAATCCAAACGCTCCTAAATTCAAATTTGAAACAGAAGTAGTAGATTACGGAACGATCGAACACAATGCAGATGGTAACCGTGAATTCAAATTCACAAACACTGGTAAAGAACCTTTAATTATTTCTAACGCTGTTGGATCTTGCGGATGTACAACTCCACAATGGCCAAAAGAACCAATCAAACCAGGTGCTAGCGGAGTTATCAAAGTTCACTACGCAACTGACCGTGTTGGTGCTTTCGAAAAAACCGTTACGTTAACTTCTAACGCTGACACCCCTTCAAAAGTGATCAAAATTAAAGGTGTTGTTAAACCAGATCCAACTCCTGCTACTGATGCACCGGCAACTCCGGCACCAGCTGCAAACCACTAATTTGTTTGTAACTATTAGTATCTCACAAATCCCCCGGTAATCCCAGGGGATTTGTTGTTTTAGAGTGTTCCGTTGTTGGGATGCAAAACCTTATTTTGTAAATAATTTTATTCGCTAACTGCGATTTTTTGAGGCTTGATTTTTGTGATTACAGGCGCTAATTAAAAAATATGAAAACAATTACTGTTATTTTCCTGCTGATCGTATTTCAAATGAAAGGCTTTGCCCAGGTAAATGAGTTTGCTCCGGAGTTTAAATTTGAAAAAGAAGAGATTGATTATGGTACGATCAACTACAATGGAAATGGCGACCGCGAATTTAAATTTACAAACGTTGGTAAAAGCGCACTGATCATTTCCGGCGCCTTTGGCTCCAGCAGCAGTGTGACGTTGGAATGGCCTAAAGAAGCTATAAACCCAGGAGAAAGCGGGATCATTAAAGTTCACTACACAACAAACCTTGTGGGCACTTTCAGGAAATCAGTTTTAATACGTTCCAATGCTGATAATTATAAGCCAGTTTGGATCAAAGGGGTGGTTCAGGCAAATCCTGCAAAAGGGAAAGCTGCCCTTGCGGCTAACATTGCAAAAATTAAATTTGAAACGGAAATAATAGATTACGGCTCTATAGCCTGGAATTCTGATCCGAACAGGCAATTCAAATTTAAAAACACAGGTACAGAACCCTTAATAATCTCAAACGCGCAGGGTTCTTGTGGCTGTCTGATTATAAAGTGGCCCACGGAACCAATAATGCCAGGTAAATCAGGTGCAATAACTGCATATTATGATACAAAAAGAATTGGTTTATTTGAAAAAAAAATAACTGTAACTTCAAATGCCGTTCAAAGATCTTCGATCGTTTTAACGATTAAAGGTCAAGTGTTGCCACTCTCACCTACGGATTCTTTAAAAACGTTCTTTTTAACTGGGCAGCCGGAAAGTTACAAGGTAAAATAATTCTTAAATTATTCCTCATCTCAACTCTAAATACTAACTTTGGCCACTCTTTAAAAACAAAAATAAAAATGCCAAAAGTATCTGTAAAAGGCGAAACAATGCCAGCATCCCCCATTCGTAAACTGGTTCCATTTGCGGAAGCAGCAAAAAAATCAGGACGTAAAATATATCACCTGAATATCGGGCAACCGGATATTGAAACACCTGAAAGCCTGCTGAATGCCGTTAAAAATGCAGATATAAAAGTGCTGGAGTATTCACATTCGGCCGGAATAGAATCGTACCGCAAAAAACTGGCGGGTTATTATGGCGGTTTTAACATCAACATCGATTACAACGATATTATTATTACCACAGGTGGCTCCGAAGCAATCGAGATTGCAATGATGACCTGCTTTAATCCCGGAGATGAGATCATTATCCCGGAACCTTTTTACGCAAATTACAATGGCTTTTCCTGCGCTGCCGATGTGAAAATCGTACCGGTAAAATCGTACATCGAAACAGGATTTGCATTGCCACCCATTGCCGAATTTGAAAAACACATTACACAGAAAACAAAAGGGATCATGATCTGTAATCCCGGAAACCCAACCGGGTATTTATATTCAAGAGAAGAGCTGGAATCATTAAAACAGCTGGTATTAAAATACGATCTGTTTTTATTATCGGATGAGGTGTACCGCGAATTTTGCTACGACGGAAAAGAATATGTTTCGGTGATGCATTTGGAAGGCATTGAAAATAATGTGGTATTACTCGATTCTATTTCCAAACGCTACAGTGCCTGCGGTGCACGCATCGGTGCATTGATCTCGAAAAATAAAGAGATCATGGCAGCTGCTATGAAATTCGCGCAAGCGCGGTTAAGCCCGCCAACATTTGGACAGATTGGTGCGGAAGCCGCATTGGAAACTCCGAAATCTTATTTTGATAAAGTGCAGAAAGAGTATGTGGAACGCAGGGATTTTATCATTGAGGCATTGAACAAAATGGATGGCGTTTTTTGCCCGAAACCAAGCGGTGCGTTTTATTGCATTGCACGTTTACCGATCGATAACGCTGATAAATTCTGCCAGTGGTTATTGGAATCGTTTGAACACAATGGAGAAACTGTAATGCTGGCGCCTGCTACCGGGTTTTATTCCACACCGGGTGCCGGGATCAACGAAGTACGTTTGGCGTATGTGCTTAATAAAGAATCATTAAAAAATGCAATGATCTGCCTGGATGAAGCATTGAAAGTATACCCGGGAAGAGTAAAGTAAACCCGCGGAAAATTTCATATAAAATCGTTATTGACAGGGAATGTAAATTCCCAATCAATAACGATTTTTTTATTTTATTCCATTTATTTTTTTACAATGCTACGCTTTTTTGTTCGGCAGCGCTTTCCGTTTCTTCTACTTCCAGTAACGCATTTACGAGGTCGATCAAGGCATTCATCTCAAACGGCTTTGTTAAAATTGCGTTTGCTCTTACTGTGCTTGCTTTCAATACATCTTTGTCCATTCCTGTTACCAGGATCACCGGCGTTTCCGAAATGGTTTTATGATCTTTTACATAATCCAGTATGTCGAGCCCACCGCTAAAAGGCAGCATGACATCAGAGATCACCAGGTTTATTTTTTCTGTGTCCAATACGATCAGGGAGCTTTTAAGATCGCTGGTAATAATTACATGATAGCCTTCGTCTTTTAAAGAGCGTGCAACCATACCGGAGATAAAATCTTCATCTTCGATAACTAAAATTGTGCGTGAGTAATCTTCCATTTTTTTATATGTTTAGAGGTTTCGGTTTTTCAATGTCATTTTCTTTAAAACTTTGTGCCAACTTGATTTTTATTTGTTTCTGACTGAAATTCAGCTTGTTGTATGTTTGTGCTTAAATTCCCCACATTACTGAGCCGCATTGTTTTTTCCCAATAAAATTGATAAATTAGCAATCCTAAAAAATCGGGGCGGGGAATGTTTAAAAATGCTACTCTCTCTATAATGGTCACTGGCCGTTATAGCATTATCTTATTTTTCATTTTTAGCTTGCTTTCACAGCGTGGATTGGCAGGCCCCGGCGATACTATTGCTGCGCCTAATAATGCAGCAACATTGGTAAAGCAAAAAAGCCTGGTGCAAAGCATGAGCAGGGAACAGCTGAATTCACTCATCGATTTTTTAATGGAAATGGATACCATTCCGGCTGATCTTGCAAAGGAAATAGAAATTGCTTCCGCACATTTTAAAAGCCTGGATAATTCCGCGACAGCTGTTATGGCTACTGCCGGATCTGCTTTTCCGGCTGCCGACCTGTATGCCTGCTGGGAAATAAATAATCTCTTTCCGGAAAAGGATATGCTGAAGCTGAAAGGCGATACTTCGGTATGCCTTACACTGAATGGCGGAGGACGCGGTGAATATGTGCATCCGTTCAACGGGCCTGTAACTTCTAATTTCGGCTGGCGCGACAGTACAAAACATAATGGGATTGACATTGATTTAAATAAAGGAGATAAAGTAGGAGCGGCTTTCGACGGGATGGTGCGGGTAGCAAAAAATTACGGAGGTTTTGGAAATGTGGTGATCATCAGGCATTACAATGGATTGGAAACAGTGTATGCGCATCTTTCAAAAATAAAAGTAAAACCAGGGCAGATTATAAAAGCAGGACAAATCATTGGATTGGGTGGAAGTACAGGGCATTCAACCGGCTCGCATTTGCATTTTGAAGTACGGTTTAAAGGCGTACCAATGAACCCGCGTTATTTAATTTCCTTTTCGGACCAGAAATTATTATGCACGGAATTGATCATAAAACAAACAAAATGGGGGATTGCGGCGTATCCGAAGAATACAAAGTTCTATACGATTGAAAAAGGGGATACTATTTTCGAGATCGCGAAGCGGTTTGGCACTACAACCGCTTCAATAAAACAAATAAACGGATTTAGTAGCGGGAGGATCCGTTTAAAAGTCGGGCAACAAATAACTGTCATGCAATAGCTGTCAGTCAATCGACGGTGTTGGTGTTGAGCTTGTTCAAACACCTCATAAATGCATCTCTCATTCCTTCGTACTGCGATTCTCTGCCGTAATTGTTTTGATCTCTTGCTTGTTTCATGGATTCATTAATGTGGGCAATTTGTTGATTCAGCCAATGCACCATTTCTTGTAGTTGTTCGGGTTTCATGGGAATGTGGTTTGGGTTCGTTACTTAGTACGGGAGTGTTTATAAATAAGTTTCGCTATCTCGGGCCAAAGGGTGCTTTTTTTTGATATTTGCAACGAAAAAAATAGTTGAAGTATGATGTTCCTGACATTTATTGACCGGTTAAAAAAACGTCTTGGCCAAAAATTGCCAGGGGAAGATGTCCAGTTTTTAATGGCTCCGATCTCGCGGCAACGGATCCGGGAAATTCCTGATGAAGCCTACCATCCGAGGAAAAGCGCCGTACTCATTCTTTTATTTCCTGTAGGCGAAAGTATCCGGCTGGCATTGATCGAGCGCCCTGTATACGAGGGGGTACATAGCGGGCAAGTGGCTTTCCCGGGTGGAAAGTACGAGGAAAAAGACAATGACCTGAAGCAAACCGCTTTGCGCGAAACGTTTGAAGAAGTGGGAGTACCGGCAAAGGAGATTACTGTAATTGGTCAGTTGAGCGATTTGTATATCAATCCGAGTAACTTTTTGGTAAGCCCGTATATTGGTTATTGCACTAAAATACCTGATTTTATTGGTGATGAACGGGAAGTGAAAAGCATCATCACTGCTGATCTGTTCGAATTAAGCGCCGAATCGATCAAAGGGATCAAAACAATCACACATAGCAACGGCTTTAAAATAAAAACCCCCTATTATGAAATAGAGGGTTTAACTGTATGGGGTGCAACGGCAATGATGATCAGCGAACTGAATGCTGTTGTAAAAGAGGCAATGCTTATTTCTTAGAGAAATCGGCCATGATGTTGTCATAGCATAAATAGTAACTTCCCTTGCTGAGCGTTTGAATGCTAAGATCGTCGCCATAACCGCGTTTCACTACATTTCCATAAGAATCGTACACTTCGTAGAGTGTTTCCCCTGAAAATTTAATATCGGCTTTGTCTTTGGACATCGCGTAAGTAGGCTGTGGCACAGTTGATATAAATGTTACGTTATCGGATGTTTTAGCTGCTCCGCTAAATCCAACCTGTTTAACACGGAATTTATTTTCGCCGGAATGTGCGGTGGTTTGAAAAGTGTAAGAATTGTTATCCATTTTTCCTCCTCCTTGTACTTCACCCACCGGGATCCATTTGTTCCAGCGGAATTGCTCAACTACGTATGGCAATGAACCCATTTCATTTTTTGTGGACCAGTTCAGCAAGCCGTTTTTATCGATATTGATGTTAACCACTTCAAATGTTGCTTTTGGCTTTAATGCTTCAGGATTTAATACTTTCGGGCTGCAATCGTCTTTGTGCTTGATCTCTACAACAACAGGTGTTCCGGGTAAAATCTGGTAAGCTGAGAAATCGATCTCGAATGCGCTGGAATTTACTTCGTCGGTTGTGGTTTTGCCGTTAATAGTTACCTCGTACGTGCAAAACCCTACACCATTGCCGGCATATCCATTTTGTATGTACAGGTTTTTATCCTGGTATTTACCTTCTACAACAATAACTCCTGCAAAAGAAGAACTGATGGCGGCGGCAGTGAGTACTAAAGATGTGAGTAGTGTTTTCATTATTCCCTTTTCTGAAAAATTGTATTTCGTCTACAAATATATAAAATTAATCGCTTAAAAAAGCAAATTTGTCGTAATGTTTATTTGAAATAATCGTTAAATTATTTGTACTGACCTGGAAATTAGTGCGTTAGCAAAAAAGCCTTAGCTTGCTTAATTCGGACTTTAAATTCCGGAATTGGTTTAAAACATCAAATGTTTCAATTTCACCATTCCAAAAAGTGCAAAAAATACAATTACAACAAAGATCAGGATCTTATAGCTTCCTTTAAAAAAAGCCCGGTTGATTTGCTTATCCTTTCTGTATGCCAATGAGATACCTATCACAAAAGCGATAAAAAAGAAGATAGCGAATGCAATTTGTCCTTTGGAAAGCATGATCGATGATTTGACTCCGAAATTACTATTTTAATGTGTTCGCTGCTTCAAATAAATGTAGAATTTCGGTAAAACCTGTTTTTGGAACGTTAAATCTGCCCTGTATCATTAATTTCGTTTGATTAATGAATACCAAATGAAAGTTTGCAGGCGTTTAGCTGAAACTGGTTTGACAAAATATAATTCTTAGTTTTACAAAAATTTTAAAGAACAGCATGAATGTTTTAAAAACGCTTTTACTATCCCTGTTATTGTGTGTGTCGGTTAGCCTGAAAGCGGATAAGATCGGAAAAGCGTATGCGGCATTAAAAATATATAACTATTTTGAGGCGAAACATTTGTTTGAGCAATCGCTGAAAAAGCAAATTGTGCCTGCAGCCTACGGACTCAGCATTATTTATTTCCGTAACGATAATCCTTTTTCAAATATTGACAGCGCTTACAAATACATCATCAAGGCCGATCGTGCTTACCAGTTGCTGGACCCGAAACAGGGCGTAAAATTACTGGATTACCGGATTTCCCGGCATACGATCGATTCGATGCAAACGATCATTCATTTAAAAGCATTTGATTTTTACCGCTCGCAGAACAGTATCGCAGCGCTCAATAAATTTATTGACAGCTATCCTACGGCACCGCAGTGTTTTGATGCGATCGATCTGCGCAACAGCATGGCATTCGCGGAAACGCAGCAAGCGAACACCTACCAGGCTTACCAGGATTTTATGGATACCTATCCTTTTGCCAAACAATTTGTACAGGCAAAAGGATTATACGCCTCTGCGCTTTTTGAAGCATCCACCAAAAATAATACGGTGGAAGAATTTGAACAATTTATTGCAAAAGAGCCGGAAAGCCCGTTTATCGGCCAGGCCGAGAATTCCATTTATTCGCTGTCGACTGCTGCCGGAACGATCAGTCAATATCATGCATTTGTAAAAAAATATCCTTCCAATCCCAACGTGGAAGCTGCATGGCATGCGATATACGCCATGTATACGGCAGATTACCGGGCGGAATCATTTACGAAATTCAAAGCGGAATTCCCGGATTATCCGTTTATGGATGCGGTGAACCAGGATATTGAAATGTCGCAGAAGGCGCTGTATGCTATTCGTGAAAACGGAAAATGGGGTTTTAGCGATAGCCTGGGGCACAGCATTATTCCATGCATTTATGAATGGGTAGAACCTTTTTCGGAAGGGCTTGCGGAATGTGGGTTGAATGGAAAATCTGGTTTTATCAACAAAGCCGGAAAGCTGATTATTCCTTTTATTTATGAGCAGGTGGAAGCATTCCGGGATGGTTTTTCGGTAGTGCAGCAGCATGGCAAAAGCGGGATCATCAATACCACCGGAAAAATAATCGTCCCGATTGAATACGATGATATTACGGAGTATTCGGAAGGATTGGCTGCGGTTGGTAAAAACGAAAAATATGGCTATGCAGATGATGCCGGTACGCTGGTGATCCCGCTTGGCTTCTCTAAAGCGGCCGATTTTAAAGAAGGATTAGCCGGAGTAGAGCTGGGCGGACAAAAGGGTTTTATCGACAAAAAAGGAAACATCATTATTTCATGTAAATACGATTGGGCAGATAATTTTAAGAACGGGTTGGCAAAAGTAAAATCCCTGAAAAAATACGGTGTGATCAATGAAAAGGGAGAAACGGTTTTACCTTGTGAGTATGATTTATTGGGAGATTTTGCAGAAGATGCGATCATGGTGGTGAAAGGCGATAAATATGGTTTCGCAGATAAAAGCGGTGCACTGATTATCCCGGTGGATTATGATTTCAGCGAAGGTTCGCTGATCTCATCAGCATTTAAAAACGGCTACGCGGTGGCGGAAAAAAATAAAAAACAAGGCTTGATCGATAAGAGCGGAAAGTATGTAACTGCGAAGGATTTCGACCGTATTTCGCCATTTTGCGAAGGTTTAGCTGCAGTGATGAAAAAAGATAAATGGGGCTATATGGATAAAAAAATGAAAATGCCCGTTGCATTTATTTACCAGTCGGCCAATGATTTTACTGATTGTGTGGCTGCGGTAATGAAGAATGATAAAATTGGTTTTATCAATCGTACCGGGAAAGTGATCGTGGATTTTATGTTTGATGAGGTGAGCGCTTTTAATAAAAATGGATTGTGTGAAGTTACCATTGATAATAAGATTGGCTTGATCGATTTGTCGGGAACATACATTATTCCCTGCGAACTGGATACTGTAACACTTGTAAATGCGACTGTTTTAAAGCTGGAAAAGAATTCGAAATTTGCGTATTACAATACACAAACACGGACATTTATCTGGAAAGAAAATGGATTTTAAACTTTAAGCTTTTGTCCGAGGTGCAGTGTGCTGGTAGGTTTGATGCCGTTTTTTGCGCACAATGCTTTTGTAGTAGTGCCGTATTTATGGGCAATGGATGATAGTGTATCCCCTTGTTTTACCACGTGTACACCTTTGGTTGCTTTTGCAACGGTAGTTCCTTTAGCGCCTTTGCTTCCTTTGGCGCCTTTTGCAGATGTGCGTACTGCTGCTTTTTTTGCTTCTGCAACGTAATCGAATGTTTTGGAAGATAACGTAAGCGTATCAGATTTTAATTTGTGCTCTTCAAAGGAAATTAATTCGGCAGGATTAACGGGTTGCCCCATGTAACGCACTTCAAAATGCAAATGGCTGCCGTGGGAATGGCCTGTATTTCCGCCTAATCCAATCACCTCGCCTGCATATACCTGTTGGCCGATCTCGACATTTAGTTTTGATAAATGCGCGTAATAAGTTTCCAGTCCGTTTGCATGGCGGATCACTACTACATTTCCGTAGGATTTACTTTTTTTGGCAATGCGAACTCTGCCATCGAATGCTGCAGCAACACAATCACCTGTTTCCAGGTCAATATCAACACCATAATGAAAGCGGTGTTTGCGTGGCCCGAAGGTAGAGGTGATTTTCCCCTGGAAAGGATGAGCGTATCCGCAGCTGCCTTCATCGCACAATAAAATATTGCGGGATGTATTCTTTAAAATGGAAATATCAAATTTTGGATAATGCGTATTAACGGTGTCAAAATCGCAATATAGATCGGAAGCAGGAAAAGAGATCAATGAATCATTGTAATCACTCATTTCATCTTCATCAATGACGTAAGGAACAGTGTCGTGCGGTCCGTATGTAACAGTGGGAATAGTAATATTAACGGGCTTTGAGAAAGCCAGCTGCACAGATGAAAAAAGGAAAAGAGAGAAAAATATCTTTTTCATTTAAAGTACAATATATATTACTATCGGGGTCCATTTTAATTTTTTGGATATGCAAAGATGTATATTTTTTTGAAAAAAGCAAGTGTTAATTAGTGTTAAGGCATTTTTTGTGGAATGTATTCTTTTGAAAGACTTTAAATAGCGGGCATTTTGGCGATTTGTTAAAATTGAAAAAAAATAAGTTCAAAGTTCAAGGTTCAAGGTTGGCTGTGTGTGTTTCACCGCAAAGGCGCAAAGACGTGAAGGGATTTGCTACTTGCGTAAAGGATGCACCGGGTGAATTCTGTTATGATACTTCCCTTGCTTTATGCTGTTCACACTTTATTTGTTATGTTCTTTACGTTTTTCTTTGGGCCTCTGCGTCTTTACGGTAAGATAGGGTGCAGGAAAACATAGCATCTGCGTTTAGCAAACTTTGAACCTTGAACTTTAAACTTTGAATTCCTTATTCTTATATTTGCATACAATTAAAAAAATATACAAATGCAAACAGCAGAAATAGTAACAGCAAAAGGAACAATGAAAGTGGAGTTTTTTGAGAACGATGCTCCGGGAACAGTGAAGAATTTTACGGATCTGGCAAAAAAAGGATTTTATGATGGGTTAACGTTTCACCGCGTGATCCCGGGATTTGTATTACAGGGTGGTTGTCCGAAAGGAACCGGAACCGGTGGCCCTGGTTACACTATCAAATGCGAGTTAACCGGCGATAACCAGTTCCACGATAAAGGTGTGCTTTCAATGGCTCATGCAGGACGTGATACAGGCGGATCACAATTTTTTATCGTGATGAGTCGTGCACAAACAGCTCATCTTGACAGAAAACATACATGTTTCGGAAAAGTAGTGGAAGGTTTGGACATTATTGACCAGATCAACCAAGGCGATGTGATCGAAAAAATAACGGTTAGCGAATCCTAATTTCCGTTAATCGTAAAAATTTACCACTTGTGTAATTGTTTTCGCAACAACAAAATGCTTGTGGTATGTTTGTTCTGAAATCGTTCTTATAAACACTTAGACGTGTAATAAGCTTATTTCAAAAAGGGAATGGTACCGTAGCAGCCATTCCCTTATTCATTTAATATCTTTTGTAAATAGTATGAAACGTATCTACTCCCTCCTCGCTTTACTGATCAGTATTACTGCCATTGCGCAAAACAATTACCGTTTTTCGGTGGATCTCACCAAATGTGTTGATGATAAGCTGACGATTGAATTGCTGACGCCTTCCATCAGTACTTCTGAAGTGATCTACCGCTTGCCGAAAATGGTTCCGGGAACCTATGAGATCTATGATTTCGGACGTTTTGTTTCTGATTTTAAAGTAATGGATGCACAGGGTAATCCGTTGGCGTTTGAACACATTGATAAAAACAGCTGGAAAATTTCCGATGCCAAAAAAATGGCAAAGATCACTTATAGAGTGGAGGATACCTGGGATACCGACATCAAGGAGAAATTTGTATTTGAGCCGGGGGGAAGCAATTTTGAAGCGGATAAAAATTTTATGCTGAACACACATTGTTTATTTGGCTTTTTTGACGAGATGCTGCGTACACCATATGAGATCAACATTACTCATCCCGCTAATTTTTACGGAACCTGCAGCTTAACAGATGTGACATACAAAGGGAATATGGATACGTACCATGTGCCGGATTATTACCAATTGCAGGATGCACCGATGATGTATGATGTGCCGGATACAACGGTGTTGAATGTGGGCGGTGCGCAGATCATCATCTCGCTTTACTCACCGAATAAAGTAACGACTTCTAAATTTTTAGCCAGCAAAATCAACGAGATTTTAGTGGCGCAAAAAGAGTATTTAGGCGGTACGCTGCCGATAAAAAAATATGCATACCTGATATACTTAACGTCAACAACAGGTGGCTCGGGTGCAAGCGGCGCATTGGAACATTCATATTCGTCCATGTATTTTTTACCGGAGATCAAGGAAGAGCAACTGGCGCAGACGATTAAGGATGTATCTGCACACGAGTTTTTTCATATTGTAACGCCATTAAGTATCCATGCGGAACAGATCGGAAGCTTTGATTTCAACAATCCGCAAATGTCGGAGCACTTGTGGCTGTACGAAGGAACCACTGAATATGCAGCGGGTTTGGTGCAGGTGAAATATGGGAATATGAGCGTGGATGATTATCTGAGCATCATTGAAAACAAAATGGCGGGTGCTGCAAGTTATAATGATTCGTTACCATTTACGGTGATGAGCAGGGAATGTTTGACAAAGTATCACAGTCAGTACAACAATGTGTATGAAAAAGGAGCGCTGATTGGTTTGTGCCTTGATCTGAAATTACGCTCGCTCTCAAATGGGAAATACGGGATCCAGGAACTAATGAAAGATCTTTCGAAAACATATGGTAGAACACGTTCTTTCAAGGATGACGAATTGTTTGACCAGATCGTGAAGCTGACGTACCCGGAGATCGGAGAATTTTTTAAACGGTATGTTGCCGGCTCAGAACCATTGCCAATAGAGGAAACACTGGCACTGGCAGGAATTGAGTTTGGCGGACAATCAAAAGAAAAAGAAATTACGCTGGGTGGAATTTCCATCGGGCTTAACCCTGCAAACAATCATTTAATGATTGTAAATACAGCCAACATGGATGATTTTGGAAAAGCACTGGGATATAAAGAATTTGATGAGATTGTGAAACTGAATGGAAAAAAATTAACACTCGATAATGCACAAGCGGTGATCAGTGAATATATGTCGAAAGTAAAAGAAGGCGATCATGTAACGATTATTGTGAAGCGTAAAAAGTCAGAAAAAGCGAGAGCGAAAAAAGTAAAATTAAGCTCGGAAGTATTTGCAGTGGTGCCTGCACGTAAATCAAATTTAGTGCTTTCAAAAAATCCAACTGAAAAACAAATGGAAGTGCGGAATGCCTGGATCGGAAAACATTAACGTAAAAAAGAAATGAGTAAAAAAACGCTTTATTGGATCTGTAACATCTGCGGATGGCTGTTTTTTGTATTGCTCAATTCGCTGCTTTTAAACCTTGATAATGCTTTTAGTGTTAAAGTTGCAAAGAGTCTTGCGATCCTTTTTGTTTTTGGCGCACTTATTTCTCATTTGTATCGCAACCTGATCATCCGTTCGGGGTGGCTTAGGCTAAGCACACTCAAAATAATTCCGCGGATGTTAGGCGCCACTATTTTGTTTGCGATGCTGATGGAAGCCGTGCAGTTTGTTTTTGAATCGATTTTGGGTATTGCGGATCCTCAGCGCTATATTACCAGCAGTATCGTGTACAATGTATTGGTATTGTCGCTGTTGTTTTTTTTCTGGTCAGTCATTTATTTTTTGGTGCATTACATCGAGAATTACAAAAAAGCGGAGATAGAAAATTTAAAATGGGAAGCATCGATCAACGAGATCGAGCTGAATAAATTAAAATCACAATTAAACCCGCATTTCATGTTCAATGCGATGAACAGCATTCGCGCATTGGTTGATGAAAATCCTGTAAAATCGAAGGAAGCGATCACACAGCTTTCGAATATTTTGCGGAACACCCTGCAGATGGGTAAAAACAGGGTGATTTCATTTGACGAGGAAATGAAAATTGTAAATGATTATTTGGGCCTGGAATCCATCCGGTATGAGGAGCGTTTGAAAACGATGGTGGCTGTTGCCGAAAATAGCAAACATTTTTATGTGCCGCCGCTGATGATCCAAACGCTGGTAGAAAATGGCATCAAGCATGGTATTTCCAAATTAACGGCAGGCGGGATCATTGAAATAACAGCAGAAGTGAAGGATGATAAATTAATTGTGAAGATCCGTAACAGCGGGCAGATGGATGAAAAAAAAGAGAGTGACAGTGGTTTTGGAATTAAAAACACCCTGCAGCGTTTGCAGTTATTATATGGAAATGAAGCGTCGCTGAAAATTGAAAATGAGAATGCCGGGATGGTATTGACGCAGCTGATCATCCCGAAACGAAAAGACATTGCAGAATAAAATTTAAACCTGTATAACATGAAAGCATTACTGATAGATGACGAACGATTGGCGCGCCAGGAGCTAAGAAGCTTGCTGTCGGCTTACTCCGAAATTCAAATTGTAGGTGAAGCAAACAATGCGGAAACTGCGATTGAAAATATCAAATTATTGAAACCGGATGTGATTTTCCTGGACATCCAGATGCCCGGAAAAAACGGGTTTGAATTGCTGGAAGAGATCAGCGGTTTGCCCGAAGTGGTTTTTGTAACGGCGTATGATGAGTATGCGATCCGTGCATTTGAGATCAATGCGCTGGATTATTTGTTGAAGCCTGTGCAATCCAACCGCCTGGCGGAAACAGTGAAAAAAATATTAAATAAAGATGTAACATCGTCCGCGGAAGCGAAGGAGCAAACACAACCGTTGAACGACAATGACCAGGTATTTGTGAAGGATGGCGAAAAATGCTGGTTTGTAAAACTGTCGGATATCCGCTTGTTTGAAAGTGAAGGGAATTATGTGCGGGTGCATTTTGAAAAGAACCGCCCTTTGATTTTACGCTCATTAAATAATTTGGATGAACGTTTGAATAACCGCACTTTTTTTCGTGCAAGCCGCAAACACATCATTAATTTAAAATGGGTGGAAAGCATTGAGAACTGGTTTAACGGTGGCCTGATGGTGAAATTGCGCGGAGGTGAGCAGGTAGAGATCTCGCGCAGGCAGGCAGCCAAATTAAAAGACATGATGAGTTTGTAAGCGATGAAAAAATGATGCAGGCCAACTGGAGTTTTTTTCTGAAAGAACAAAAGAACAAGCGGATATTATTGCTTACGATACTGGCCCTGGGCATTACGCTTTTTGCTTTTTTACATTTTCTTACCTTTAATGAATCGCGTAACGGCTACGTTTTTAACGACCCGATCCTTTACTTATTCCTGCCTGTAGATGTTTCTGTTTTTACATTCCTGATCACATATTCATTTTGTCTTTTCGGATTGATCGTTGCGTTGCGCAACCCGTTTTTATTTATTAAGCTGCTGCAGGCTTACACGATTATGACTTTATTGCGGATGCTGTGTTTGTACCTGGTTCCACTTGAACCACCTGTAAACATTATTCCTTTAAAAGATATTTTACTGCAATCTTCTTTTTATTCGGGACGTGATAATTTGAAAGACCTTTTTTTCTCAGGACATACCACCACACTTTTTTTGTTTGCATTTGCGTTTAAAAACCAACTGTTAAAAATCATTTTTATGATAGTTGGGTGTGTTGTAGGGATGCTGCTAATACTGCAACATGTGCATTATAGTATTGATGTGGCTGCTGGGCCGGTGGTGGCGTATGTGGTGTTGAAAATTCAGGAAAAATTTTTAGAGAAGAAATCCGGGTATTGAAATTATAGTCGCGAACCGGCAGATATTACACTTATGAGTTTTTAATTAACACAGATCCCGCAATAAGCACGGGATGACAGTAGATTTTATGATCTGTTTCAAACACACAGATTTATAGATCTGTATTCATTCGTAATTTGTAACAAACACAGATTCGTAGTTTCGTTCCTGTTCCTGCCCGAATTGTTCAGGCGGGCGCTTTCCGTACTACTTAAAAATCGATCTCATCACCATCCTCAAAATTAATCTCATACGGCGAAGCGATAAATGCTAAAGCAACAACAAAAGCGATCACAAAAAGTGTAAGGGGATTGAGTAGTAATTCCATTTGTTTTTGTTACAAAGTTGCGGCATTGTAATGATGGAATAATGAAGGGGGTATTATCAAATTTTAATTTGTGTGTTAACGAATTGTTGCAGCTCGGGGAAAAACAAGCGGAATTCTTCGGCAAACAAATCGTAATGTTCTTCGAGTTCCCTGATGGAATGTTCCATATTGGAAACAAAGGTGGCGCGGGATGCCATTCCTTTGAGCACCTGGTCAATTCCTTCTAGCCGGGAATATGCTTCCAGGATGTTGTAATGCACCATATACTTTGTGAAATGTTGTGACTTTTCAGGTAAGATGTCTTTGTTTTTTTCGATCAGCCGGTACACATTTTGTGCATAATCATGAAGTGGGATGTTGGAATAATTGCTCCAGTTTTTGGCCAGGAAATGATCATAATAAATATCGACAATAACGGCTGCGTACTTGTGATATTTTTCGCGCAGCCGTTTTTTACTTTCCTCCACAATTAGATGCGTATCGGTAAATGTATCGATCTGGCGGTGTAATATAATTCCTTGCTGAATTTCCGGAGCGTAATTTTTATAATCACTTCCTTTAACAGAATCCGCAATGAAGTTGCCGAGGAGTAGACCTTCTGAAGTGCCGGATAAATAGAGGTGGGATAAAAAATTCATTTATGGATAACGAATAAAAACGAAACTACGAATCTGGAATGTCTACTAACCAATACATACCAATATACTAATCAGTGTGTGAGATGTGTTTATTAAAACACACACAGTATCTGCGCATAGCAAACTTTGAACTTTGAACTTCCAACTTTGAACTTATAAAATCACGTTTCAGTGATTTTATAACTCTTTTGCCTTATTCCAATGCACATCCATTTCTGCCAGCGTCATGTCGCTCAATTGTTTGCCGGCTTTTTCTGCTTCAACCTCCATGTATTGAAAGCGTTTGATGAATTTGCGGTTGGTTTTTTCCAGTGCATCTTCGGGATTGATATTTTTAAAGCGTGCATAATTGATGAGTGAAAAAAGCACGTCGCCAAATTCGCCTTCCATTTTTTCGTGCGAAGCGCCGGAATCTACTTCGTGTTTAAATTCTGCAATTTCTTCCTGCACTTTTTCCCATACCTGTTCGGGTTTTTCCCAATCAAAACCTACGGCGCGCGCTTTTTCCTGGATGCGCGATGCTTTTACCAGCGAAGGCTGCGATTTAGTAACACCGGATAACACCGATTTGTTCCCTTCCTTCAATTTTAATTTTTCCCAGTTTTCCTTTACCTGTTGCTCGTTTTCTACTTTTACATCGCTGTAAATATGCGGGTGGCGGTGGATAAGCTTATCGCAAAGCGAGTTGATCACGTCTGCAATGTTAAAATCGTTGGTTTCGGAAGCAATGCGGGCATAAAAAACAATGTGGAGGAGTACATCGCCCAGTTCTTTTTTAATATTCACCATGTCTTTGTCTAGGATGGCATCGGCAAGCTCGTAGGTTTCTTCAATGGTAAGGTGGCGGAGGCTTTCGATCGTTTGTTTTTTGTCCCAGGGGCATTGTTCGCGCAATTCATCCATTATGATCAGCAAACGCTCAAAAGCTTTTAATTTTTCGTCCATTTATGTGGGATTTAGGTTTGAAAGGTCATTGTTTAATACTGTTTTACAAATGTACTTCATCTCAAATAAAATACCGCTTCCAACCCGATATTTTTGATATTTTTGTATGCAATTCATATTTTAGTGATCAAGGCATTGAACAATAGATTTATAAAACCGTTACGGATATTCCTGCTCCTCCTGACAGGATGTTGTTATACAGCTGCAACAGCGCAGGATGCGCCTTCGCAGGATTTTATTCTTTCGGCGCAAGGGCATTACGGGTACATTATCAGTCATCGTAACAATATTTCCCACCTGATCAAAGGCCATATTTATGGAGGAGAGATCAATTATTTATTCAGGACCGATGGCAAAAAAGCCTGGGAACAAATCCATCATTACCCCGAATTAGGCATTTGCGCATTGCACCTCTATCTTGCTAATCCGGCGCAATTGGGAACATTGGAAGCGCTTTACCCTTATACGAACATCCGCCTGAACAAAATGCAGCGCAGCTGGAAATTAAATTTGCGGCTGGGGGTTGGATTGGCTGTGATTACCAAGCCGTTTAACCGTATTACCAATCACAAAAATAACGCTATTGGCTCCTATTTGAATGGTTTTGTGAACCTGCGGCTGAGCTATGCGGTAATGCTTTCGAAAGCATGGCGGCTGGATGCGGGTGTGGGTTTAACGCATGCTTCCAATGGCGCTATGGAAACGCCTAACCTGGGATTGAACATGGCCACGATCAACCTGGGCATCGGGTATGCGATCGGGAACAAGGATATTAAATACATAAAGGACACGATCCCTAAATGCATCAAAAAATGGCACCCGATGCTGATCGCTGTATTTGGCATCCGGGAGCTGGAACAACCCGACGGGCCTAAATATATGGCATACGGAGCACAAATAAATGTGTACCGTACCCTGAATTATAAGAACCGTTTGGGCGGTGGAATTGAAGTGGCGTATAACAATACGACCCGTAAATACGAGGAGAACGATTCGATCAAGAACCCGAAATTCAAAGACATTGTTACCATTGGTGCAAAAATCTCGTATGCATTCACGTTCAATAGAATTTCATTGCCGGTTGATTTCGGCTATTATCTCTATAACAAGGAGCTTCCTTTCGGACATGTGTTTCACAGGATCGGGATCCGGTACATGATCACCAAACACTTGATCGCAAATGTAACATTGCTTACACATTTTGCCCGTGCCGATTATTTCGAGTGGGGATTAGGTTATGAATTGTAAATGTCTTCATGCAAAAAATGAAACTATTTAAATTAAAATTGTTGTTGTTGCCATTGTTTGTTATGGCTTTGTTCAGCGCCTGTAAAAAGGAGAATAGCTGCGACTGCATTAAGCGTACCGGTTCTATCATTACGGAGATTCGCCATAAGTCGGGTTTCACGGAAGTGTTCGTGGAAAACAACCTGAATGTATTTATTACACAGGATTCCAGCTTTGAGATTAAAGTGGAAGCAGGGGAAAACATTGCAGGATTGATCACCACGGAAGTGGAAAACGGCGTATTGTATGTGCGTAATAAAAACCGCTGTAACTGGACACGCAGTTATGACAAGCCTTTGAATGTGTACATTTCCATGCCCGTGATCACGTACATTACTTCCGATGGAACCGGTAATATAAAAGGCACAAATGCGATCACTACGCCAGCAGTGGATGTACAGATAAAAAATTCGGGAAATATTGAGCTGGTGCTGAACAACCAGGTGGTGCGCACGCACATGCACGGTTCCGGTGATGTAACGCTGCACGGGTATTCGCACGATCATTATTGCAGTATCGGTGGAACTGCGTATCTTTATGCTTCCAACCTGGAAACCAATTATACATTCATTGATGCATTTACACTTGGTACTTGTTCTATAAAAGCGAAAGATCTGCTGATCTGTAAATTAAGGGAGCAGGGCGATGTTTATTGTTATGGCCTTCCGGCTACGGTTGAAAAGGACCGCCAGGGAACCGGCCAGTTATATATTAAATAATCAAAATGAACTATACGCGATTAAAATTGCCTTATATTTTTCGCCTGATCATTTTCTGGATCCTTTTTTTTGTGGCATTCCGGATACTGTTCGTTATTTATCAGCATGCAAAAATTCCGGATGGCCAGCATTCCGATACATCCCTTGGTTTTTATTACGCCATCCCGGTGGATATTTCCGTGGCTTGTGTGATGGCCGTGATCCCATTCATATTGTGGATCTTCCAGCAGTTTTATAAAACGCGCATCATTCACCGGATCAATCTTGCCTACAATTTCGGGCTTATCATTTTAACATCGCTGCTAAGCGTAACCAATATTAAAATGTATGGCGAATGGGGCACGCTGCTAACGATCACTATTTTAAAAAACCTGTTCTATCCTTCGCAATCCCTTTCGTTTTTTTCCCTGTGGTCGGTACTGCTGCTGCTTGCATTTGGCGCTTTATTTGCTTACGCGGGCATCCGGATGTACCGTAAATATTTAACCAATTTTTCGTACCCGATCGCCGATAAGCGTATGCGTACCGCGCACATTGCATTTGTTACTGTTTTGTTTATCATCGGTTACCGCATCGACCTGAACATTGCCGCCATCAAAGGCGACCGCATCACTTACTCGGAACTGGAGATCAACAACAGCATTGCCACCAACAACATCTGGTATTTTGCAAATAGTGTGGTGTACTGCAATAATCAGCAACAATAATTGTTATAAATTAATGAGGCATTTTTATTATACACGTTTTTTGCCGGGCTTTATGCTGCTGCTTTTTTTCGCTTCAGCGATGAATGGCTTTGCGCAAAAAGAAAAAAAGAAGAGCCTGTGGCAATCGCTGAATACCAGTTCACAGGATACTACTGCGGAGGATTATTATGGCAGCACGGCCATGCGTTATGAGGATTATATTTACAAACCCAATATCAAAACGGTGCAGCTGCATGCCGAAAGTTTTGAATTAACACAACCCATCTTAAACCTCGGTACAACCGAAAAATTAAAGCTGAGCTTTGATGACCTGGATGCGGATCTGAAAACGTACACATTTACCATTATTCAGTGCAACTGGAACTGGGAACCTTCGGACATGATCCAAAATGAGTACCTCGATGGATTTACAGACAATAACATCAGCGATTACCGGTATTCATTCAATACGCTGCAGCATTTCACGCATTACAATGCTACATTCCCGAATGAGAATGTGCGCATCACCAAATCGGGAAATTATATTTTAAAAGTCTATGAAAATTCGGATCCCAATAATATTGTGCTTACGCGCCGGTTTATGATCTACGAAAACCGCGTTGCCGTTACTTCCCGCGTGTTGCAGGCGAGCATCATCGAGGACCGGAATTACAAGCAGGAGCTGGATTTTACCATCGATCATACCGGTTATACTATCAATAATCCGTATGGCGACCTGAACATTGTTATGACGCAGAATAACCGCTGGGATAATCAGCGCACAGGTTTTAAACCGCAATTTGTAAAAGATAATCAACTGGTGTATGATTACGACGATCTGAATGTTTTTCCGGGCGGCAACGAGTTCCGCTATTTTGACATGGTAAGCATTCGCTATCAATCACAATTTATTTACAAAGTCACGCAGGATTCAACGGGTAATCATGTGATCCTCAGGAATGAAGAAGACCGCTCGTTTAAGCGGTACACCACTTATACGGATATGAACGGGCAATACCTGATCAAAGTGCAGGAAGGGACCAATAGCGAAGTGGAGGCGGATTATTGCTATGTTACTTTTTTCCTGCCCTCGCTTGATCCGATGATCCAGGGTAATTTTTATGTGTTTGGCGCTTATAATGACTGGCGCTGCACCAAAGAGAACCTGATGCATTATAACACCAAGCGCCTTGGCTATGAATGCACACTGTACCTGAAACAAGGCTTTTATAACTACGAATATGTGTTTTTAAAGGATGGCAGCACCGTGGCGGATGAAACACTGATCGAGGGCTCCCATTACGAAACAGAGAATGATTATACGATTTATGTTTATCACCGGCAGCAAGGTACTTTTTATGACCAGCTGATTGGTGTAAAACGCCTGAATTCCATGCGTGATTATTAGTAAATGATAGAAGAAAATCCCCATTCAGTCTAACTTTACTACGCTTTCCTGCAATATTACCTATTTTTGTGCCGCCGGTTGAAAACCTTTTGGCCGCATTTTTGCGTATTTGATTATAGAATTGTTTAATATTGTTGTATTAATATTAATCCAAACATTTTTAAAACACGATAATGTTATGGGAACACAAGCTACAGAAGTAACACATGGTATCAGGATCAGCGTGGAAACAAAGTTTCAGAGTGAACACTCTGTTGCCGAGCACCGCCATTTTTTGTTCTCTTACCGCATTACCATTGAAAATAAAAGTGATTTTACCGTTCAGTTGCTGTCGCGCCACTGGGATATTTATGATTCCTCCAGCGAGCACAGCGAAGTGGACGGTGAAGGTGTAATTGGCGAGCAACCGATACTGGAGCCGGGCGAAATTTTTGAATACGAATCGGCTTGCAGCCTCACAACTGATATTGGAAAAATGCGGGGGACGTATTTAATGGAACGCAAGGTGGACAAAGCCAGGTTTTATGTAAATATCCCGGAATTTGAGCTCATTGTTCCGCAACGGTTGAATTAAAATTTTAAGGTAAATCCTTCTCCCCCGGAGAGGGATTTATTTTTTTACACCCAGCATCTTTCCAACGATCTTATCGATGGGAAGTGTAAAATCGTTTTCCGAGATCGTTTTCTGATTGATCCAGCGAAAGGTTTGGGCATAGTCTGATTTATTTTCAAAATCAAATATTTTTTGAGTGGTGCTGATCTTAAAATCGCCGACAGGCTTTACGAGGTAATAAATGCTAATGATCTGGTGCGTTGCATTGTAAGCCGATACCTGGTAAAAATCGGTGGTGTAAAAATGTTCCGCTACTTCTATTACATTATCGGTTTCCTCCATAAATTCACGCTTCAGGCAATCGATCGTTCCTTCTCCAAATTCTAATCCGCCACCGGGAAATTTAGTGATCCCGTGTCCCTTTATAAGTTCATCGCACACCAGGACCTGGTCTTGCTTGTTGATCAGGATCCCGTACACCCGCACATTAAAATGTTTTACTGCCATGTTGTAAAAATACCGGCTTTTGCAGCTGATGTTGCTAAACAGGAATAATTTTTTAACCATACTACTGTTTATAAAGCCGGCAATCGCTGCTGCAGGCGCTGTTGCAGAATATCACGCAAGTATGGCATAAATCATTAAATTTGTTTTAGACATTTGTTTTATGAACCACAAACTCCTCCTTCTTTTTTTTCTTTTTCCCTTCTTACTATCAGCGCAGCAGATAACGGAAGTAACGTATTTCGGAACCAATCCGGGCAACCTGAGCATGTATACATACGTGCCTGCTACACTTTCCAGGACTGCTAAAAAGCCGCTGGTAATTGTATTGCACGGCTGCTCACAGTCTGCACAGCTGGTTTCGGAACAGTCGGGCTGGAACAAGCTGGCAGATACCTATGGTTTTAGTGTATTGTACCCGCAACAAAAAGCAAGTAACAATCCTACCATGTGTTTCGACTGGTACCGTGCAGCGGATATTGACCGCGACAGGGGTGAATGTTCGTCGATCAAACAAATGATCGATCAGTTTGAAAAAGATAACAAGGTGGATTCCTCCCGGATTTACATTACCGGCTTATCTGCAGGAGCGGCCATGGCGGTGGTAATGATGGCGGTGTACCCGGGAACGTTCAATACCGGGACCATTTTTGCCGGCGGTGCATATAAAGCGGCAGTAAATTCATTGACAACCACCAGCGCCATGATGGGTTGGGTAAACCGGAGCCCGAAGGAATGGGGTGATTTTGTGCGCGATGCTAATCCTGCGTTTAAAGGCCCGTATCCGAAGATGATTATTTACCAGGGAAAGCGGGATATTGTGGTGAACCATAAAAATGCATACGAGCTCATAGAGCAGTGGACCAATGTGAATGCAACCGATACCATTGCGGATGATACGGTACTTGCTTTTGCGAACAATGTGAACATCAATAAATATATTTATAAAAATGCTGCACAGCAGCCTGTGGTAACTTTTTACGATGTAAAAAATATTGGGCATGCACTGATGATCAATCCCGGAAATTGTCGGGATGAAGGCGGGAAGATGGTACCTTTTTCGGTGGATGAGGATTATTTTTCAACTTATTGGACGGCCATTGATTTTGGCTTAATCCCGGAACCAAAAGTAACCGGGAAAAAAGAAGTGACAACCGGAGAGCAGCAGGTGGAATATTCGGTGCCGTATTACAAAGGTTCCACGTATAACTGGTCATATCCCGATGATGCAACACCCGCAGGCTCCGAAACCGGTAATGTGCTGATCCTGAATTTTGGAAAAATGTCAGGGAGTGTGAGCGCGCTGGAAAATGATTCAGCGCATTGTTATTTCAGGTATCCGGCGCTGAAGGTAAAAGTTAGATAGTTCAAAGTTCAAGGTTCAAAGTTTTGCTGCGTGCAAATGCTGTGTTTGCTAAAATCGAAGGCCAATCTCAGTTCCTACTGTCATCCAGGGCTTGACCCGGGATCTCATGAATGTTTGCTGTATTGTTTTATCGTATTTAATTAACGGATTCGCAACATTGTCGGATGACGATGCTAATGGATCAATTACTTTAAATCTAAACATTCGCAAACGCAGTCTAACATCCAAAATCTAATATCCAACTTCCTTCTTTGCCCTGACCATTTCCCTTTTCCCCGGAGGGCCGGGAATGGATTCAATTGTAAATCCAACTTTTTTTAAGGTGCGTTTTACTTCTCCTTTGGCGCAATAGGTAACCAACATACCACCTGGTTTTGTGGCCTTGTAAATTTTCTGAAAAATCATTTCCGTCCACATTTCCGGTTGCACGGGCGGGCCAAATGCATCAAAATAAACAAGACCGAATTGCTCGTTTTCAAAATTAACCTGTTGAAGCGTTTTTTTTATTTTTTTGAAATGAAAATGATTGCTTAGTGGAATTTTTTTCTCCCATTCCGAATCATGCAGCAAATTAAAAGTATGCTGCAAATCTGCTTGTAGCGCTTCGTTTTCATTGCTCAGTAATTCCACATAATTTAATTTTTTTGCCAGTTCACTGCTGATGGGGAATGCTTCCACTGCAGTGTAATCAGTTGTTTGAGAAAGATCCTGCGTTTCCAAAAATGTAAGCAAGGTATTCAACCCTGTTCCCAGTCCAATCTCCAGGATGTTTATTTTTTCGGTTTGATGTGTTGCAAAAAAATGCTTTAATCCAGCTTCTATAAAAACATGTTTACTTTCCTGGATGGCGCCATGTGTGGAATGGTAATGCTCGTTCAATTCCTTTACGTACAAGGAGTGGGAGCCATCTTCGGTTTTTATTAATTCTGTATTCATTTTTTATTCATGCATAAAAAAACGCAAAGAAAAATTTCTCTTTGCGTTTTTTATTTTTTGCAATATTAATTATTTGCTCAGGATCTTAAATTCTGTTCTTCTGTTCAATTGGCGGCCTTCATCCGTATCGTTAGTTGCTATCGGTTGCTCTTCACCATATCCAACGGAAGTTAAACGATCGGCTGCAATGCCTTTGCTTACAAGGTAAGCAACCACTGCTTTAGCACGACTGTCAGATAATTTTTTATTGTAATCATCCGCACCTTTTGAATCGGTGTGCCCGGAGATCTCGATTTTCAATGTCGGAACATCGTTCAATAATTTTGTTAAACGTTCCAGCTCGTTTGTGGATTCAGGACGAAGCGTTGCTTTGTCAAAATCAAAGAAAATATTTTTCAAAATAATTTTGCTTCCCACAGCAATATTCTTTAAGGCTACGTCCTTCACTACTTCCTGGTAAGCGGCGGTGTTTGGGATGTCGAAGTTTTCGGAGTGGAATAAATAATTTTCTTTTTTCACGGCAATCCCGTAATTTCTTCCGGCAGGCAATGAAACCAGGTATTTTCCTGTGGAGCTGTTGGACATAAAGGTCGCGATCACTTCATTTTTTAAATTGTCGACGATCTCGATGGTTGCTTCCAGCGGTTGTTTTGTTGCTTCATCCGTGATCACCCCTTTCAGGATCGTTAATTGCGCTTCTTTGATCTGTATTATCGGTGCAATTACGGTTTCCTTTACCGGTGCGGTTTGGCTCGCCAATAAATTATCTTCGTTGTTCAATACCATTGGTTTTTCAGGCCCAAGGAAGGTGATCTGGTAAATATCCTTTTCACCATAACCGTTGGAATTAAACGAAGCATAATAGCCGTGTTTTCCACTTGCGGAGGTTACAAAAAACACGTCGTCGTCCGGTGTGTTTACCGGGTAGCCAAGGTTTACCGGTTCGCTCCATGTTTTTGTTTTATCATCGTAAACCGATTTAAAAATATCATATCCACCCATGGATTTATGTCCCTGCGAACTGAAATAAAGCGTTTTTCCATCCGGATGGATAAATACTCCTTCTTCTCCGTAAGGTGTATTGATAGTAGGGCCAAGGTTTACAGCTTTCCCCCATTTGCCTTTTTCGTCTTTTGTAGAAATATAAATATCCCTGTCGCCCAAACTGCCATCCGGTTTGTCGGAAACAAAATAAACCGATTTACCATCAGGTGAATAGCAGGCGGATGATTCATGATAATCCGTATTGATGTTTTTGTTCATACGTTCCGGCTTGCTCCATGAATCGCCTTTTAATTCACATTCGTACAAGTCGCCGTTATTTTTACCGATGTAGATCAGGAATTTTTGTCCATCCGCAGATAAACCCGAATTGGCATCGTGGTCGTCCGTATTGATCGGTTTACCCATATTTTGCGCGGTTGTCCATTTTCCATCTTTTCTTGTGGAAATATAAATGTCTTCGTAATATTCATTAATGCCCGGATCAATACCGCCACCGGTAGTGGTAGGCCTGCGGGATGTAAAAAGCATTACGGATTCATCAGCAGAAATTACCGGGCCGTAATCGGGATATTGGGAATTTATTTCCGGTCCAACGTTATCAATAAAAACGCGTACAGGATTTTTTACCAGCTCTTTTCCGTTCAAACATTCTTCGATGTGTTTGTTCACTTCTTCCATCAGGTCTTTAAATTCTGCCACATTGGTAAGTGTTGCCTGAAATGCTTTGTATTCGGCAATGGCTTTGTCCCACTGCATATCCAGGTGATATGCTTTTGCCATTACGTTGTGGATTTGCGGGTCCACATTCGGATTTAATTGCAATGCTTTCTCCAAATAAGGAATGGATTTTAATTTGTAATTGGAATACAAATAACATTTCCCTAATTTAAAATTCAGCAATGCGTTGTTCGGGTTGAACTTGTACGCCAGTAAATACGGGTCGATGGCCTGTTTGTAAAAAATAGAGCCTTGCTCAAACAATTTATCACCCGCTTCGATGTTGTTTTTTGCATCCTTTAAACCGTCTTTATTATCCTTGAAGTTTTCTTTTGTAAATTCCACATTTTGTGCAAACGCACCGAAAGAAAAAAGGATTGCTAAAAGAGTGATGATTTTTTTCATAGTTATGTAGTATAAAGTCTCAGGTATTTAGTACTTAGTACTTGATATATGTATTTTAAATTTAGAATTCAGTCTTAGTTTAGTATTCTATCCAACATCTAACTAAGGACTATCTGCTAATTACTACTTACAGTCGCCGGTATAATTTTTTGCTGATTCAACTCCCAGCTCGGTTGCCTTTTTCCAATCTGAGCAGGCGCCGGCATCATCTCGCAGCATTTCTTTGGCAATGCCGCGGTTCAAATAAGCATAACCATAGCTTGCATTCAGGCTGATCGCTTTGCTGCAATCGTCTACACTGCCTTTGTAATCATTTAATTTGAATTTTGCACTTGCGCGGTTATTGTATGCAAAAGCATAATCTGCTTTAAGTGCAATGGCTTTGTTGAAATCCTCGATGGCGCCGGCATAATCGCCGGCATCGTATTTTGCGCTGCCGCGATTGTTGTACGCAACATAATAATCTTTTTGTACACGTATGGCTTCTGAATAATCATTTATGGCGCCTTTAAAATCACCTTTTTTGCGTTTGGCACTGGCAATGTTGTTATATGCAAATGCCATTTCGGAATTAACCACAATGGCTTTGTTGTAATCGCTGATAGCGCCGTCAATATCGTCCATCTGGCGTTTCGCGCTTCCGCGATCGTTGTATGCATATGCATAATCCGGCTTGTACGTGATTGCAATCGTAAAATCATCGATGGCATTTTTATAGTCGCCGTTCTCAAATTTTATCCCTCCGCGATAGTAATAGGCTTGTGCGTAATCGCTTTTTATTTCAATTGTTTTTGTATAATCCGCAGTAGCGCCGGGTTTATCGCCCATCGCATATTTTGCCTGCGCACGGCTGAAATAACTGTCGGGATTTTGTGTCAGTGTTAATGCCTTGTCGAAATCGGAAATAGCGCCGCTGTAATTTTTCATTTCAAATTTGGTAGTGCCGCGGTTGTACCATGCGCGTTCAAAATCCGGCTTTTTAGCAATAGCCTGATCGAAATTGTTGAGTGCGCTCGGGAAATTTTTTGCAGCAAAATCCTGGATCCCGCTGTTATAAAATTTTTCCGCATCCTGGGAGCCATCGTCCAGTACTTTGGCTTTGACGATACTGTCGGTTTGAGCATTTACAGTTGCAGCCAGCATAACTGCCGCAAAGAGTGTAAGTACAATTTTTTTCATCGGTAGGTGATTTAGTACGCTAAATATAGAAAGATTTTCGGGAATATAAAAAGCGCATGATTTTTAAGGATTTATCAATATAAAAGCATTCGGGGAAACAGCTTTTAATTACCGAACTAATTAGTTAAGTTTGTTGTTGCAAAAAATCATCAGTTCTTAAAAGCGCACCTTATGAAAAAAATAGTTTACCCGGTATTACTTGTTTCTGCCTTGCTGATTGCAGCATGTGGCGGTGATAAAAAAGAAACAGCAGGAACAAAAACATATTCTGCCGAAGAGATCAAAGCAGAAAGTGCAAAAGCCAATGCGTTTTTCGACCGGGTATTTGATGCCGGTGTGGACCGCGATCCGATGCAGCAGTCCATCATGGGTATTAAAAAGGATTATGGCAAATGGACAGACATCAGCGATGAGCATTCACAAAAAGAGCTGGAAATAGTAAAATCCGATCTCGATTCACTGCATACGCTTATCAATAAAGATGCTCTGGATGAGCAAACAAAGATCAGCTACCGCTTGTTTGAGGAACAAAGCAACCAAACCATCGATAATTTTAAATGGCGTTTCCATTCCTACCCGATCACGCAAATGGGTGGAATGCATGTGGATATTCCTACGTTCCTGATCAACGTACACCTGGTTACTACTAAAAGTGATGCAGAGGCGTACATTTCCCGTTTGCAGGGCATCAACGGTTTGTTTGACCAGTTGCTGGTAAATTTAAAAACATGCGAAGCAAAAAATGTGATCCCGCCGAAATTTGTTTTTCCTTTTGTACTCAACGATTGTAAAAGCATGATCAGCGGACAGCCTTTTGATAAAACAAAAGATGTAAACCCCTTGCTGGCTGATATTACTTCAAAAGTAAATGCGTTGAAAGATGTGGATGATGCAGCAAAAAAAGAAATGATCGCGAAAGCAACAGATGCATTAATGACGTCGGTAAAACCAGCTTACGAAAAATTAATAGCGTACTGGACAGAGCTGGAGAAAAAAGCAACAACAGATGATGGCGCCTGGAAATTGCCTGATGGCGATGCGTTTTATGATGCAGCTTTAAAAATGACCACTACCACCGACATGACTGCCGATGAAATTCACGAATTGGGATTAAAAGAAGTTGCCCGCATCCACGGTGAAATGAAGGAGATCATGAAAAAAGTACATTTTAAAAATGATAACCTACAGGACTTTTTTGAGTTCATGCGTACGGATAAACAATTTTATTACCCGAATACCGCGGAAGGAAAAGAAGCGTATCGTGTGAAAGCGGTGAAGATCATTGACGATATGAAAAAAGAGCTGGATAAATTATTCCTGACCAAACCCAAAGCTGACATTGTGGTAATGCCGGTAGAAGCATTCCGTGAAAAATCGGCAGGCGGCGCTTTTTATGAAGAGCCGGCAATCGATGGATCGCGCCCGGGCCGTTATTATATTAATTTATACAACATGGCCGATCAGGCGACATACCAAATGGAAGCATTGGCTTACCACGAGGGAATTCCGGGACATCACATGCAAATTGCGATCGCGCAGGAATTAAAAGGCATTCCGAAATTCAGGATGCATGGTGGAAACACTGCGTATGTGGAAGGCTGGGGATTGTATTCCGAAAAATTACCAAAAGAGATCGGCTTTTACCAGGATCCGTATTCGGATTTTGGCCGTTTAGCAATGGAGCTTTTCCGTGCTGCACGTTTGGTGGTTGATACCGGAATCCATCGCAAGCACTGGACACGCGAGCAGGCGTTGGCGTATTTTAAAGAGAACACACCCAACCCGGAAGGCGATAATAAAAAAGAAATTGAACGTTACATCGTTTGGCCATCGCAGGCAACCGGTTACAAAATCGGAATGAACAAGATCATGGAGCTGCGCGAGAACGCCAAAAAGAAACTGGGTGATAAATTTGATTTACGTGAATATCATGATGTGGTATTGACTTCGGGCCCGGTGCCGATGAACATTCTGGAAGAAATGGTGAACACCTGGGTGGAGAAGAAATTGGCTGCGAAATAAGAAAGTCGACAAAAGACAATAAAAAAGCAGGCTACAGGCATTTGGCAAAAAAAGCAAAAATAAAAACAAAATAAAAAGAACGAAATAAAAGGGCGGAGACAATGGATAAATTCTTCGAAAACCTTAAACTTTTGAACTTTGAACTTTAAACTTAACGGGATGGCAAAAAAAGCAAACACTAAAACAAAAGCTCCAAAATCAATATTGACGAAAAATTCATTGGAATTTTTAAAAACCTATTTGAACAATGCTTCTCCAACCGGCTTTGAGAGCGAAGGACAAAAGCTGTGGCTGAATTACATCAAACCGTATACGGATGATTTTTTTGTAGATAATTACGGAACGGCAGTGGCGGTGATCAATCCCAAAGCTGAATACAAAGTGGTGATTGAAGCGCATGCAGATGAAATTTCGTGGTTTGTGCATTACATTACCAATGACGGTTTTATTTATTTGCGCCGGAATGGCGGCAGTGATCACATGATCGCTCCATCAAAGCGCGTGAACATCCATACTGAAAAAGGAATTGTAAAAGCGGTGTTCGGCTGGCCAGCCATTCATGTGCGTGATGCAGCGCGCGAAGAACCACCTTCCCTTAAAAATATATTTTTAGATTGCGGCTGCGCTACCAAAAAAGAAGTGGAAGAGCTGGGCGTTCACGTTGGCTGCGTGATCACGTATGAAGATGAATTTATGGTGCTGAACGATCGTTATTATGTGGGAAGAGCACTGGATAACCGCGTAGGCGGGTTTATGATCGCGGAAGTGGCACGTTTGTTAAAAGAGAATAAAGTGAAATTACCGTTTGGACTGTACATCACCAATTCCGTGCAGGAAGAAGTAGGTTTGCGTGGTGCGGAAATGATCACACAATCGATCAGGCCGGATGTGGCCATTGTTACAGATGTGTGCCATGATACTCAATCGCCGATGATGAATAAAATTGTGAGCGGCGACCTTGCCTGTGGAAAAGGCCCGGTATTGACGTACGGCCCGGCTGTTCAAAATAATTTATTGAAGCTGATCATCAACGCTGCGGATAAAAACAAAATTCCGTTTCAGCGTGCAGCGGCATCACGTGCAACCGGAACGGATACGGATGCATTTGCCTATTCCGTAGGTGGCGTTCCTTCTGCACTGATCTCCCTGCCATTGCGCTACATGCATACTACGGTGGAAAGCGTGCACAAGGACGATGTGGAAAATGTGATCAAGCTGATCTATGAATCGTTGAAATCGATTAAAAATAACCAGGATTTTAAATACATTAAAAAATAGAATTATAAAGAATTATAAAATAGAATTATAAATGGCGCGGGTGTTATCTGCGTCATTTTTTTTGCAGTTACGGGTGTTTGATCTATTGCGTTTTCGCGAGTGTTGCACCCGGGCCGGTTTATTTTAAAGTGTCCCGCCCTGATTGGATTTTAAAATGGCAGGAGGCCATCAAATTATTAGCCCTGGCTGGGCACCCGGGATTGCTCTTTAAATTCAAATTTTAAAAAAAACACCGAACTTTTCCAAGGCATTTACGTAAAAAGGGCAAAACAAACTAAATATGCCAAAAAATTACTTCGTACATCTAACTGCAGCAGCGATTATCTCCGTACTGGTTTCCTGTAGCGGCGATACTCAAAATAAAGACATTCCTGTTACTCAAAATGATACAACGGCGGTCAAAGATTCCGTAAAACCGGTAGTTACTGCAAAAGTGGAAATGGTGATCAGCGATATTCCTTTTCCGTTCGAAATGCTCGAAAATCTGCACACTTCAAATGTGGATTACGATCAGAAGGTGATGAACCCGGTAAGTAATACAGCAAAATACAACCAATACAATTCGAAAGCGCTGAATTTAGGCGTTTACGGGGCAGACCTGGCGTATGTGGTTACGTATGAACAATTCCAGCAAATTGGTGCGTACATTAAAAATGCAAAGAAGTTAGCAGAAGACCTGAACATTCCTTTTGCATTTAACCAAAACATGATGGACCGGTATTCGAAATTCAAGGACAATAAAGATTCATTAACCCGTATTGTGTACGATTCCTATAACCAGGTGGACAAAACCCTGAAAGGCGATGAGCGTGTAGGAATTGCCGCCTTGGTCGTGACCGGAAGCTGGCTGGAAGGTTTGTATTTATCGACACAAACATTTGTGAATGCGGAGAAAACAAAAGAGAATGCAGATTTGTATAAAACTATTTCCGCACAAAAGAAAAGCCTTGCGATTGTTGTGAAATTACTGGATGAATACAAAGAAGATCCTTATATCGCCCAGCTTATTACTGATTTGAATGATATTGTTTCTTCTTACAGTTCGGCTACCTCCAATGTAGTATTGAACGAGCAGGAGTTGATTGTAATCAATAAAAAAGTGAGTAAATTGAGAAACAAAATTGTGGAAGGACTGTAAAGTTCAAAGTTACAGGTTCAAAGTTCACCGTTTGCTATTTACACGTAGGGGCCAGGCTCTGCCTGAAAAATATAAGTGTCACCAGGCAGAGCCTGGCCCCTACGATCAATTAGTTTAACATTTGCTGTGTGCTGATGTTACACCATTGTATGCTACAGCCTAATAACCTGAATTTTACTGAGAAAATCTTTTCAATAAAAAATCCCTTAATTTTTCCAACTCATCCGTATTGATCAGGTCCACACCGCAATCCAGCAGCATTTTCCATACAATTTCATTTTCGGGTGATGCCCACAAACGTACTTTTTTCCCCTGTAGGTGTGCGATGTTAACCCAGGCTATTAATTTTTGTTTCTGATCGTCCGGTATCTTTCCTTTTCCTTTCCAACTGAGAATGTTGGAGTATTTTGTACTTGCAAGCGGGCAAGTACTTGCCTCATACTTATTTTTTCCGACGGATAATAATGATTCGTCAATGAACGCAAGTCGTGTGGTTTCGCTGTTAATACTGTTATATGGCTTGTGGCCGGTGAGGATAATGGTAACTGCCCCCGGAATTATTTTACCATTCTCGTAATGCGTAAGCATGCTGCTGTACTTTTCCAGCAAGGGTTTTAATGCGGTGTATGTTTGTTCTGCATCTGTTTTTATATCAATGAACAACATAACGGGAGTTGCATAACCAGGATAAACACTTCCTTTATTTTTTGTAACAGTATCGTACAAAGGTTTTAAATAAAGGCTTTCAAGGGTGCGCGTTTTTTTTAAAGCAGGAGAAATGTGCGCTACGATAAAGCTGTTGTGTTTCAGGAAAATATCCGCTTCAAAGCTGGTAAAGCCACAAGCCATGGCATCCTGCAAAGGATGAGCATGTTTGTAATCATTATGTGCATGCGCGTTTGGAAGCGGTGTAACCTGTGCTGTTGCTGCAAAATGGAAGTAGATTGAAAAAACAAAAATGAAAAAACAGGTGCGGATCAGAGCGTTCAAAAGCAGTTTTTTTGCAAGGTTTAATTATTGATAAAAATCGTGATTTTTATTTTTAAAATGATTATTTTAGTAAAAATTTACTACACAATCACAACCAGATCATGGCAATTTTAGGTTCAATATTAAAACGAACATTTGAGATACGGGAACGCATACCTAAGATCCGCAAAGTAAACGGCTATAAAAAGCAGGAAAAGGTATTGCGTAAGCTGCTTACCAAGGCTGAATTTACGGCTTTTGGCGAGCATTATAATTTTTCAAAGATCCTGAGCGAGGAAGATATTGTGGCGGCTTTTCAGCAAGGTGTGGATACGCACGATTACAATTCCATGTTTAAAAAATGGTGGTACCGTGCTGTGAACGGCGAAGCGTATGTAACCTGGCCAAAACGTGTCAAGTATTTTGCGCTGAGCTCCGGCACTTCCGAAGCAGCAAGTAAATACATCCCGGTAACGGGCGATATGCTGCGGGCGATCCAGAAGGCGAGCATCCGCCAGATGATCTCGCAGGGACAATATGATTTTCCGAAAGAGCATTACGAGCGCGGGATGCTGATGCTGGGAGGAAGCACGCATTTGAATTACAACGGAACCTATTTTGAAGGCGATCTGAGTGGGATCACCGCCAAAAAAATCCCTTTCTTTTTTCAGCATTATTACAAGCCCGGCAACCGCATCGCGAAAGAGCGCAACTGGGACCAGAAACTGGAAGAGATCACGCTGAAAGCAAAAGACTGGGACATTGGTATTGTGGTGGGCGTTCCGGCATGGGTGCAGATTTTATTCGAAAAAATCATTGATCATTACAAAGTGGAAACGATCCACGATATCTGGCCGAACCTTGCAGCATACGTGCATGGCGGTGTTGCGATCGCTCCGTATAAAAAAGGATTTGAAAAATTATTGGGTAAGCCCATTGTGTATTCCGATTCATACCTTGCTTCGGAAGGATTGATCGGTTACCAAAATCGCCCGAATGCCACTGGAATTGCATTGGTGCTGGACAATGGCATTTTTTTCGAATTCATTCCTTTTAATTCTGATAATTTTGATGACGACGGCAATATGCTTCCCAATGCAGAAGTATTACACATCGGGAAGGTGGAAGAAGGTGTAGAATATGCATTGCTGATGAGTACGGTAGCGGGTGCATGGCGTTACCTGATCGGTGATGTGATCAAATTTACATCGCTGGAATACAATGAAATTGCGATTGCCGGAAGGACCAAACAATACCTGAGCCTTTGTGGAGAGCATCTTTCGGTAGATAATATGAACCGTGCAATTGAGCTGGCTGCGGAAGAAATGAATATTGAGATCAAGGAATTTGCAGTGGCAGGAATCAATTACCACACTTTGTTTGCGCACCACTGGTATATTGGAGCGGATGAAGAAGTGGATGTGGTAAAATTGCGTTTGCTGATTGATGAGCATTTAAAAAACCTGAACGACGATTATCGTGTGGAGCGTACGGCGGCATTAAAAGAAGTGATCGTGGAAACGCTGCCATCATCAGTATTCTATGAATATTTACAAAAAAGAGTAAAAGTAGGCGCTGCAACCAAGTTTCCACGGGTATTAAAAAATAAAGATCTGCAGGGTTGGTTGGATTGTATTGCACAAACAAAAAAATAGTGTATGATATTAAGCTTAATTTATCAGGGATTAATCATCATTGTGCTGCTAACCTTTTCATTTGGCCCGGCATTTTTTTCGTTGATAAATACCGGCATCAAATACGGTTATAAACCAGGTTCGCTATTGGCGATGGGTATTGTATTGAGCGATTTTTTATTGTGCATGGCGATTTGCCTTATTGTACATTTCGGCGCTATTAATTTATTTCATTCTGAACGGGCACAAACATTTTCTTCTATTATTGGCGGGATCATTTTGATTGTTTTCGGTGCATTTTATTTCCGCAAACATGCGCCGCTTAAAACGGAAGAATCTATTCCGGCAATTGATTACCAGGCGCCGCATCCATCGCTGATGATCCTGAAAGGCTTTGTGTTGAATCTATTTAACCCGGCGGTTTGGTTCCTGTGGCTGGGAAATGTAACTGCAATCAGTAAAACGCTGGATTATTCGCTGATCAAAATGATCGTGTTTTTTTCCATTGTACTTGGAAGCACGCTGGTGGTGGAATTTACAAAAGTGTATTTAGCAGGGAAGATCAAACATTACCTGACGGATAAGCTGATGACGATCGTGAATTACATTACGGGAACTGCGCTGGTCTCGTTTGGATTGTATTTGATCTACGATCACGTTTTTCATCAGTTGCACTGATTTTATTACTACTAAGACAAGGAATTGTGTGTGTTAAACCACAAAAGAAAACAAAAGATTCAAAAGGTGTTTCCCGAAAATACTGTGTGTATTTACCACTGAGGCACTAAGATTTCTGAAATTTTTGCAGTGTATTCTTGAACCACATAAGGCACAAAGAATCACATAAAGGATTGCATGAATACTGTGTGTTACTCAAATATAGCATATCTGCACATCAGAAATCAGTAATCAATTCCTATTTTTCCAAAATGGATTTGATATCCGGCTTGAAATACAAATTGCTTTTCAGGATCTTGCCGTCTTCACGGAAAATCGGTTGTCCGTTTTCATCCAGCTTGCTCATGTTGCTGCGCTGGATCTCATCAAATACTTCTTCAATCTTGTGCTGTAATCCGTGGCGGAGGATAGTACCGAATAAAATATACAGCTGATCGCCCAATGCATCGGCGATCTCTACAATGTCGCCATTTTTACACGCTTCCAGGTATTCGTCGTTTTCTTCTTTGATCAGGTTGTAACGCAGCATGTATTCATTTTCCGGAACAATGGCGGTAGGCGTATAGCGATTCCCGATCTTAAAAACATCGTGAAATTTTTCTACATATTTTATTTTGTGTGCCAGTGTGTTTTCCATGTTCCGTAATTGAAATGTTATTTAAAAACCGGGATGCGGCTTATTTTTTTGAAGCGCTCTTTTTTGCCTTGTATTGGTTGTTCAATCCTTCCAGGATCTCGTTGGTAATATCGAGGCTATCGTCAACTAATAAAATTTGGCTGGCGGCGCTTCCGCTGTATGCGAACACATAATTATAGCCACTTTTTTTATTGTATTCCTTGATGTATTCGCGCAAATTAGTGTTTGCTTCATCATTGCGCTGCTGGATTTTTTCTGCAAGCGCCTGTGATTGCAACTCCAGGTTATCCAGTTCTTCCTTGCGTTTGGCAAAAGCTTCCTGCTCGGTATTTACCTGGTTTTCGGAAAGCGTTTGCGCTTGCACTTTTTGTTGAAATTCAGCATAATCTTCCTGTAATTTTTGTCCTTTTGCCTGGTATTTGGTCTCCAGTGCGCGTTGTTCAGCTTGTGCGCTGGCGCTCAGGTCCTTTATGAATTCATATTTTTCGTTCAGCACATCCAGGTTCACATATACAGATTTGGAGGCTTTGATCTCCTTTGGCGACATCACAATAGGTTTTGCAGCTGCAGTTGAATCCTGTGCTGTTTTTTCCTGTGCTTTACAGTTGCCGGAACACGAAAAGTGTAAATAATAAAGTACAGCCACCGCTATAAAAAGTATGACATTGAGGATCACAGAGAAGTTTTTGTTCATTTGTTTAGTTTTATAAAAGAGTAGCAAATATAATAAATAAAAAAGCGTCCCGGGATGCCGGAACGCCTTTGAAATTATAAAAAGTGTTAATAATTAGTTTTGCGACAAATAGCTGGCAACACCATCGTGTGAAGCAACCATTGCGGCATCGCCTTTTGTCCAGTTTGCAGGACAAACTTCACCATGCTCTTCGTTGAACTGTAATGCATCCACCATACGGATGGCCTCGTCAACATTACGTCCCAAAGGCAGATCGTTGATCAGCTGATGGCGAACAACACCTTTTTTATCGATCAGATACAATCCGCGGAAAGCGATCATCGGGCCGTTTGCAACCAGGCGATTTTCGTCGTCCAGTTCATATTCGCCAAACAAAACATCAAAATTCATGGAAATGGTTTTGGTGGTATCTGCAACGATCGGGTAGGTGATGCCTTTGATGCCACCTTGTGATTTTGGTACTTGTAACCAGCCCCAGTGCGATTGTTCTGTATCAGTAGAACAAGCAACAACTGCTACATTGCGTTTTTCAAATTCGCCCAGTTTTTCCTGGAAAGCATGCAATTCGGTTGGACAAACAAATGTGAAATCTTTTGGATAAAAAAAGAAGATCACATCTTTTTTACCAATGTACTGCTCAAGAGAAAAGTCTTCTGTAAATTCTCCTCCGTTTATTACTGCCTGCGCTTTGAACAAAGGCGCTTTTTTTCCTACTAATGACATTATTTATATTTTTTTTAAGGTTTATATTAAATTTTTTATCGCCGCAAAGGTACGAAAAAAATGAATTTAAATAGATGTTGGATGTTAGATGTTGGACTGTGCGTTAAAAGTAAGAGCTATCAAGACCAATGTGTCGGTGTTGAGAGCCAAACCGTGAAAAAACGGTGATAAAAAGGGTGTTTTTACGGGTTGACATGTTTAATGATGATCTATACTTTAGCGATATAATTTAATCATACAAAAAAACTCAATCATGAAAACACAAATAACCATCAAGATCAGTTCCCGGGCATCATCCTTATTTCAATTAAGCATTGATGATAATGTGATATTAAAAACCAATCATCCTTATGAAAAATCCATAGAAGTATTGGTGGAACCGGGTGTAAAGCATATTCTTTCCTGGTTTATAAAAGGAAATGAAGGAGAAGAGTACAGCATACAGATAACAAAACCGGTTGAATTGCCTGAAGAAAAGGCAGCACTTGGAGATGAAGGAATGGAGATTGGCCAACTAAAATTTACTGTTTAAATTATACCTACTAAACCACTTGTCATGAAAACATCTATTTTCTTATTTACACTTTGTTTCTGTCCTGCTTATTTTTCGGGGCAGACAGATTCTACCGTTCAGGCACGCGGTAAAGAAGAATCGGCGCATAAAGTAACCGTTAATACAAATCCTGTAAGCCAGTGGATCAGCAGCGTTAGCTCCGTTAGCCTTACTTCAGAAAAAGGGGAAAACGATATCACCGGAACGGTAGCTGTAAATTTAAAAAAGCTGAATACTTTTTTGAACATCACCGTTAATACTCCGTTTGATGGTACAAAAACAGAAGGATTAAACCTGGAAGGCCTGGCGAATGGCACATCGCTGGGGATCGCCTTTGAACATGAATGCTGGAAGCTGGCAACAGTAAAATATTCAGCTGTTGATTTATCAAATGCATTTGACGCAATAAACGAGCAAAGAGAAAAAGATAATAAAGAAAAGGGATCTGGAGAACATTGCTGTTACCAGGTCAAAGATGCAAATGTGAATAAATACACATCGCTAACAGATGAAGAAAAAGAAAAATTCATGGATCTTTTACATCTTAAGTTCTATCTGCCATTCTGGGGCGTAGGCTATAAGTTGGGTAGGACCGATTTTGATTTTTTTGATGATACGACCCTGATCACTTACAGCAAAGGCAAAACGTATTATTCAAATGAGATCAGGGCCTTTGGCGGAGTGAAATTCAGCCCAAGATCCAGCCTGGGTTTATCATTTGGTGTTAAGTATTATTTTGATGCGGGCGATATCCAAACCTATAATGTTCCTGTTAGGAGTAGTACTTCGTCGGTTACGGAGCAATTGAGCCTTTATCCTTCGTCGCCTCAATTAAAGGAAAAGGCAACACTGCAGCTGGAATACAGGCAGTTTTTTCCAAACGGAAAACTGGCGGTCAATCCAACCCTTAATACAGAGCTGATCAATAAAACGGCTGAGCTGCGCATCCAGTTTTATTTTCTTACCCTTAAAGAAGATGACAAAGTAAAAGGGTTGAACGGTGGTATTTTCGCGGGATATAAAACCGGGAACGATTATAAAATGGATTCAGAAAACGGGAAATTCCTGGTCGGTGTTTTTTTTAGCGGCTTATTTGATGTTAATCGTTATTAAAGCAGGACAAATAATCTCAGATTAACAAAATTTTAAAAATCAAATAAAAAAGCTATCCGGAAGGGTGGCTTTTTTATTGTAAAAACGAACCCTGTTCTTAATTTATAATTGCTAAAAAATAATTCTGACACCAAAACCTTTTACCTTTGCATTTGTTTAAAACGTACACCTTAATAAATTAAAATAAAAAATCATGAAAATAGAAATTGGCCAAAAAGCACCTTTGTTTAACCTGAAAGACACGGATAAAAAAGAAGTAAAGCTGGAAGATTACAAAGGGAAAAATGTATTGTTATTGTTTTTTCCGTTGGCGTTCACCAGCACCTGTACTGCGGAATTGTGCGCTACACGAGATGATATTGCCACCTACAACAATGCGAACGCACAGGTGTTCGGTATCTCTGTAGATTCTATGTTTGTACTGGCAAAATTCAAAGAAGAGCAAAAGCTGAATTTTCCTTTGTTATCTGATTTTAACAAGGAAGCATCGGTAGCATACGGCAGCCTTTATGAAACATTTATAGGAATGCATGGTGTTTCCAAGCGTTCGGCATTTGTGATCGATACAGAAGGAATTGTACGTTATGCCGAAGTATTGGAAAATGCAACGGAAGTTCCTGATTTTACAGCGATCAAAAAGGTACTATCCGCATTATAAAAATCAGCCACAGATTCACAGATTTTTTTAATGGATGAATAATTACTCAGAAAAAATCTGTGAATCTGTGGCTAAAACTAATTGATCCCGTATAATTTTATATGGAAATTATCGATAAATAATGTTTGATGATGGTTGTTCCAGACATAAATCCTGAGATGGTCTCCGGCTGATTTTACCCTTGGGATTTCGATTGTGTAATTACCGGTTTTCCAAGCTGTGCTGCGGTTCGGGATCTCATTTACCGAGAACGTGTAATACTGATACGTTTCTTCTTTTCCATTCTTCGTTTCCACCACCATTAAAGGGCTTTCGTTGCCGGATGTTACACTTTCCGAGTAATCCAGCTGCACTTCTGCATAAAGCAAACGATGTTTTGTCATGGCGCTGTCGGCAATTATTTCAGCACCCGAATTAAAATCTTTGCCTGAGTAATCTGCGACTGTGTTGTGTTCATCTCCGGCTTTTTTTGTAACCGGTTCATTCCAGTCCGGATATTGTTTTTCATAATCGTTTTTCAGATCATACAACAGCGTTTGCCTTTTTGAATAAGGCAGTATGTCATCGCAGCCGCCCAGGCAGGAATAGTATTCCGGCGTTGTTCTCATAAATACGTAACCGTATTTTTCTGCGTTCATATCCCAGGATGAAAGTATGTCTTTTATATACTGATAACTTTGTAGCAGATTAAATGCCATTAACACGATCGCGACAGCATACAGCATTTTTTTATACGTTATGTGATCAATCAGGATGGCCAACAGCAATGCATTTACTGCATAAAATTCGATGAAGGAACGCTGCCCGAATGATGGCCCGTAATACCAGCACCACCACGAAGCGGTGATGTAGATCAGCAACATTAAAAAAAGCGTGATAGAATAAAAACGAAAACGATTTTGGCGGTAAATAAAAAACAATCCGCCCAGTGACAGGAAGGCAAGCGGAGTGTAAATAAAAAAGCCTTTGCGGAAGCTGAACAATATGTTCAGGATCTGCGGATGCAGGAAATAAAACCCTTCATTCTGATAACTCCATATTACAAAGTTGCCGGTTTGAATATGCCACAAAATTAACTGAACCGAGATCACGATCAAAAAAATAAATGCAGAAATGACCATCGTTTTTAATTGAAAAAATGAGCGGAAAAAGTTTTTTAATACAAGCGCCGAGCCGGTTAAAAACGGAAGCAGGAAGATAATCATCCCGTTGGAAGGCCTTATAATGATAACCATCCCGAATGCAAGCGACATCAGAAAAGCATATTTATTTGTATGTGTATCGCTGAATTTTTTTGTGTAAAACAAAAACATGGTAATGAACGTGAATGAATAAATGTGTGAAAAAGAAGGATGGTACACGGCATACATCAGCAGGTTGGTGCCAAAAACTATCAGCAGCAGCGTGATGCAAACTGTCAATGGTTTTATATTAAACAACAATAAAAAGCGGCTCATGAAAATAAGCCCGATGCACAAATAAAATAATCCGGCAATGCTGATGGATTTTTGGAAAGGCGGTGAATAACCATCCTGCGGATCATTGTTGATCCCGGCTTTTATATATCCGGCTGCAAAAAACGGGAGCATTGCTACAGCGGTACCGGCGTAATATTTATTGATGTTACCCGTTTTCGTTTTAAAAATAAAACGATCGTCGGGTATTTGTTGCGCAATATTCTTTTTAATAAAAATGGAAGGCAAATATTCGTAATATCCTTTCCCATCGCTTTGGATCACGCGCGTATCCCCTTTGCCATCCGTACCTTTCCATGAAAATTGAGTGGTCAGGATAGAACAGCTGACAATGATCAAAAAAATGGTAATGCAAATGGATTTATTTTTCAATAGTTTAAAATTTTATACGATAATGCTTTGTGTAACGCTCCAGGCCTCGGGTTTGGCGTTAAATAATATTTTTGTTTTAGCCCATACGCCTGCAAATAATTCGGAATCCCGGTAATTGTTCAGGTTACTCTCTTCCTGCCAGTAACTGTAGGTGAAAAATATATTCGGCTGGTTAATGTCGTTCAGTAACTCCAGGTGAGAGCAGCCTTTAAAGTTGCGGATCAAAAGTTTGGAGGTATTAAAAATTTCCAGGAAATCGTTCACCTTTTCTGGTGCGAACGTCATTTTTACGATGCGGATGATCATTGAAAGCGAATGGTTATGGAGTCGTTAATTTTTAAGTTGAGCAAACCGCCGGCCTTTCCATTGCGCATGGCAATCTCTAGAAAGTCGGAGGCGTTGAACATGGCGAGTACTTCACCTTCCGGCACATCGCTGTATTCCTTGCTGATGCGCTCAATGGTGTGCCTTGCCAGCTCGATGATGAAAGGCTGTCCTTTACCCACCTGGTCGAACAAACGGCGGTCGATATTGGTGGTGACATTGCCATACGAATCAATGTATACAAAAGACCCGCGGATATTGTCGCCCATGGACGTAGCCCGGAAAGGGATGCGTTGTAATAATTCTGCTTTCGGTTTCCCGATGGAGTTAAAATCGGCACCTTCTGCCAGCTGGCACGCAATTTTTGTAAAAATGTCGCGGGTAGGGAAACTCAGTTTTTGATTGTTTTCCACCTCCAGTTCCCTGATCTGTTGCGGTATTTCTTCAAACAAAAGCGAAAAAATACCATTATCGGCACCGATAAAATAGTGGCCGTATTGTTTTACCAGCACATAGCCGCCTGAAGCAGACAGTTCTGTATTGATCCCGATGATGTGAATGGTATTTTCAGGAAAATTCGGGTAACTTTCTTTTAAAATATAGGAAGCATCCAGGAGGTTGTATTTTTCAATTTTATGCGAAATATCAACAATGGTCACAGTGGGCAAGCGACTGAGGATAGCTCCTTTGATCGCACTCACGTAATGATCTTTCAATCCGAAATCGGTAGTGAGCGTGATGATGGCCATTTGTTAGTAATTTCTAATTTTTTATGCGTCTGAAATCCTTAATGAATATGCAAAAATATGTTATTTTCGTGCTTTCAGAAAATAATATTGAATTTGTTGTAAAATAAGGAGTAGATCATCTGCATCTGTAATCAAATCAATATTAATCATTAAGATCCGAATTAAAAAATTGAACGAAAAAAAAATCATACTCGAAGATATTGCACCGGTTGATCTGTACGGTGTAAATGACAGCAAGCTGGAACTGATCAAAAAACGCTTTCCCAAAGTAAAGATCGTTGCACGTGGTGAAACCATTAAGATCAGTGGAGAAGAAGAGGATTGCAACCAGGTGGAGCTGGTGTTGAATGTGCTGATCGATTATTTTCACCGTTACGGAAATTTATCGGAGAATGCTGTAGAGCAGATCCTGGGCGGAACAAAAGGCCTGAACAATGGTAAAGACGGAGCCATCAATGGCGACGATGTGCTGGTATTCGGCAATGCCGGACTGATAGTAAAAGCACGCACGGAGAACCAACGCCGCATTGTTGATAGTATTTCTAAAAATGATATGGTGTTTGCCATCGGCCCGGCCGGAACAGGCAAAACCTATACGGCAGTGGCATTAGCGGTAAGAGCATTGAAAAACAGGGAAGTCAAAAAAATAATCCTGACACGCCCGGCTGTGGAAGCGGGCGAAAACCTTGGTTTTTTGCCAGGGGATTTAAAAGAAAAGCTGGACCCCTATCTGCAACCATTGTATGATGCGTTGTACGACATGATCCCGGCAGAAAAATTACAATATTATTTAGAAAATAAAGTGATCCAGATAGCACCGCTGGCATTTATGCGCGGGCGTACGCTCGACAATGCTTTTGTGATTTTGGATGAAGCGCAGAATGCAACGGAAGCGCAGTTAAAAATGTTTTTAACGCGGATGGGCTCCTCTGCCAAATTTATTATTACCGGCGATATCACGCAGATCGATCTTCCGAAAAATCAGCCTTCCGGTTTGCCGATGGCGATCCGGTTATTGGATAAGGTGGATGGAATTTCTTTTATTGAGCTGGATGGAACGGATGTGATCCGGCACAAATTGGTGAAGCGGATTGTGGAGCTTTGGAAATAAACGGATGTTGGATTGTGTGCAGGAAAAGGATCAGGCAGCAAGATGCAGGCCGCAGGATTTGATTGGATTAAATCCGACGAATGACGATAAAAATTTTGATTGCGATTTTTAATTATGATATAGTAATATAATAACTTTAGGATCTTTTAATATATATTAAACATAGAACAGTAAACACTAAACGTTAAACTTTTAAACTAAAAAAGAGATGAATGCGATCACAGAAACAAAATTTAATTTCCCGAAACAAAAGAGTTTTTACAAAGGAAAAGTACGAGATGTGTATAACATTGATGATCAACAGCTGGTAATGATTGTGAGTGACCGCATTTCGGCATTTGACGTGGTGTTGCCAAAAGGTATTCCTTACAAAGGACAAGTATTAAACCAGATAGCGGCAAAATTTTTAAAAGCAACAGAAGATATTTTACCAAATTGGGTGATCGCTGTACCGGACCCGATGGTAACGATTGGCCATTTGTGCGATCCCTTTAAAGTGGAAATGGTGATCCGCGGTTACCTTAGCGGCCATGCCTGGAGAGAATACAAAGCGGGTAAACGTATGCTGTGCGGTGTTGCTATGCCTGAAGGAATGAAAGAGAACGATAAATTTCCGGAGCCGATCATTACCCCTACTACTAAAGCATCCGTTGGGCACGATGAAGACATTTCGAAAGAAGAGATCCTGGAACAGGGAATTGTATCGAAAGAAGATTATGAAATGCTTGAAAAATATACACGTGCCGTGTTCCAGCGTGGAACGGAGATTGCGGCAACAATGGGATTGATCCTGGTGGATACCAAATATGAGTTTGGTAAAAAAGACGGAAAAATTTACCTGATCGATGAGATCCATACACCGGATTCATCCCGTTATTTTTACAAAGAAGGATATGAAGCGCGCCAGGAAAAGGGTGAAGCGCAAAAACAGTTATCGAAAGAGTTTGTTCGCGAATGGCTGATGGCAAATGGCTTCCAGGGGAAAGACGGACAGGCAATCCCTGAAATGACCCCCGAAGTGGTGGATTCGATCTCGGAGCGTTACATCGAGCTGTATGAAAATATTGTCGGAGAAAAATTTGTAAAGGCAGATGCTTCGAATGTATTGCAGCGCGTGGAAAAAAACATCAATGACTATTTGTCGAAATAATTGCTTTAAATAAATTAGTGGAAAAAAATTTTGATTTTACAATAGGGTTATTACATTTACCAACATAAACACAAATCTCTACTAACCCTCTAAAATTAAAATTATGGCAAAAGGTAAAATCATTACATCCACAGACAATGAGCATGGCTTTGTTCAGAACGACGGAAGCGACAAACAAATCGCCTATATTCAGCCTTGCAGCGGCGAGCTGGGATTAAAAGCGGGCATGATCGTTCGTTATGATGTGCTAAAAGATGCGACTACCGGTGTAAAAACTGCGGTGAATGTTGAGTTGTATAAAAAAGGGATCATTACCGGTAAAGACAATGATCACGGCCTGATCCAGGATCCTAATTTCGGTGAAATCCGTGCATCGGTTCCGATGATGAAAGAGCAGGGAATTGCCAGTGGTGCATTAGTAAAGTATGAAATTGCAAATACTGCTGATGGCATGGTTGCCGTATATGTAAAACTTGCACCAGACCCGGATCCGGATCAATCAGGTACTACAAAATTATAATAGTTAATGTATCAAATACAAAAAGAAGCGGGATTTTCCCGCTTTTTTTGTGGAATTCGAAAAATAGATTATCTTTAAAAAGTATAATTGACGTGTATGTGTTACCGAAATAAGATTTATAGCATTTTATTCCTGATGCTATTCGCTGTAAAAATCTGTTGCGCCCAGCAAGCGAGCACTTCTAATGTTGATAGCCTGGTTACCCTTCTTAAAAATTCTACTGATACCACCAAAATTCGCGTGCTGAATGCATTGTCGGTAAGTTATTATGACAAAATGCCGGATAAAGCCATTGATTATGCGAAGCAGGCGATGACACTTTCACAAAAATACAAATCGGACATTGATATGGGCCGCTCGCTGCTGAACATTGGCCGTGGTTATTATTCAAAAGCCGATTACAATAAATCACTTAATTTTTTCCTTGAAGCAAAAAAGAAATTCGAAAGCATCCGCAACAAAATGGGTGTTGCTGATGTATTCATGGCCATGTCGAGCGTATACACGGACCTTGGAAGTTACGCCAACTCGCTCAATTACAATTTGCAGGCGCTCACCATCCGCGAGGAGCTCAATGATTCTGCAGCAATGGGCTCATCGCTGCTCAATGTTGGTTTGGTGTATTATAAATTAAGAAAGCTCCGGTTAGCAAATGAATATTATACAAAATCATTAAAGATCCGCCTGCTGCGTAACGACCAGGCGGGTATTTCTGCATGCTACAACAACATGGCAAACGTGTGCGGTGATAACGGCGATAATTTAAAAGCGCTGGAATATCTCCAAAAATCGTTGGCGATCAAAGAAAAGCTGGGCAATAAAAAAGGAATTGCTTCCACCTTAAATAATATGGGAAGTGTGTACACGAGCCTTAAGATTTATGGCAAGGCACGCGAGTATTACCTGAAGTCGTATGAGCTAAAAAAAGAAATAGGCGACCAGCTGGGAATGGCCAACACATTGGGAAATATCGGAGGTAATTATTATTTCACCAATGATAAAAAAAATGCGATCGTTTATTTTTTACAAGCGATTGAGGCAGCCAAACTAATTGGTGCAGGCGATATTTTATTGACCAATTACAGAAATGCCGCGCAAACGTATTTTGAAGACGGTAATTACAAAGCTTCGGCAGAGCTTTATACGCTTGCCAGCGATTTAAAAGATAGCATTTACGATGTAGAAGGAGCGAAGTCGATGAACGAGATGCAGGCGAAATTTGATTTTGAAAAACAGGATAAGGAATTAAAGATCATTCGTCAGAACGACGAGATCCATGCACTGGATGCGAACCGCCAGCGTTTATTTAAAAACGGTTTTATTATCGGTTTTATATTATTACTGATCATTGCGTTTGTGATCTTTAACCGCTATCAGCTGAAACAGAAAGCCAATGCGAAACTGGAAGAGCAAAAACAGGAGATCGTCCGGCAGCACAAGGAACTAAACGTTGCGTACAGCCAGATCGAGGCAAAGAACAAAGACATTACCGACAGCATCAAATATGCGAAACGGATCCAGCTGGCATTTTTGCCACGTGTAAATTTTCAAAAGCAATTCCCTGATAATGGCTTTATTTTATACAAACCCAAAGACATTGTAAGCGGTGATTTTTACTGGATGGAACGTAAGAACAACCAGGTATTGATTGCTGCAGTGGATTGTACGGGCCATGGTGTGCCGGGAGCGTTCATGAGCATTGTCGGGTTTAATTTATTGAACCAGGCGGTGAACGAGCATAAGATCACGCAGCCGTCGCTGATCCTTGATGAAATGAATACCGGCGTTACCGATACATTGCGCCAGTACGAGGAAGATTCTACCGTAAAAGACGGAATGGACATTGCGCTTTGCAACATAGATTTGGATACACTGGAGCTGCAATATGCCGGTGCTTACAATTCATTGTGGATTGTACGGAACGCAGAACTGATTGAGCTGAGGCCGAATAAATTCCCGGTAGGAACATTTGTAGGAGAAACCATTCACCAGTTCAGCAATAAAACATTCCAGCTGCAAAAAGGTGATAATGTGTATTTATTTACCGACGGTTATGCCGATCAGTTTGGCGGGCCACAAGGGAAAAAATTCAAATACAAACAGCTTCAAAAATTATTAACCGATAATTATTTACGCACCGCACCCGAGCAAAAAGTAATTTTGCAAAAAACATTCGAAAGCTGGATCGGGAACCTGGAACAGGTGGATGATGTGTTGATCATTGGGGTAAAGATTTAAGCGGATGTTAGATATTATATTTTGGAGCTTTGCTGATAGTGTTTGCAATTGTTTAAAATTGGTATACTGAACTATTTAGCCAATGAAAAGATACACACTTTTTGGTTTAAGCTCTTGCTAATAGGCATTTTTGTTGCCACAGTTTTTGCCTTTACTAATCATTGGAAATCGCAACTTATACAAAATTTATTGATGGGCCAGGTGGATATCAGGTTGAACAAACCGTTCATGATAATTTATTAAGAATTGACATGGAATACATGACCAGGTTTATTTTGTTGTTGTTCCGGCGATTTTTCTTTTAGAATCTTTTATTGTAAAGGCACCGTTTTCTACCGTCCATAAATTACTGTTTATTATACAAAGTGTTATTTTGCTTAGCGGAATCATTGTAACGTGGTTTACTTTAGCTGCAAGTGGGATCGTGGCAACCCCACATTTACTGAATGGGTATATTATACCTGGAGTAGAGGTTGTTTATCCAGATATAATTAGCAAAAAAATAAATCAGTATTCTTCTTTATTTTCTTTTGTTTACAAAACAGACTGAATTTCATACGTTGATAATTTTACTATATTAGTATTAAACTTTAACTCATGGAACAGTTGAAAAGAACTATTGTTATTCTTAACGTTTTATTCTTCTCTATCACATTAGGCAGCTGCAGTAAAACTACAGCCGTAGAAAATCATTTATTGATCATCGCTCAGCAGGATAGTCTTTATGGTATCTGGGATATTCGTGCAAATAATTGGCTTGTGCCGAATAAATATCAAAATATAAATTACTTTAAAGAAGGATTTGCCGCTTTTGAAAAAGCTGGTAAATGGGGATTTGTAGACACAACCGGTAAAGAGGTGCTTCCTGCTGTTTATGATGATGTGTACGCAGAGGGTTTTATTGGCGGAAATGTTTTTGTTAATACAAACGGCAAATGGGGAATGATCGATAAGAATGGAAAAGAAGTGCTTGCTGCTCAATTTGATAATGTGTATTTATACGAAGAAGGATATTACGAAGTATTGCGTGGGGAAGATGCAAACCTTGTGAGTGAAGATGGCAAAATTTTCCTGCCAAATTGGTATACATCTGTTAATCATTTTCATAAAGGCTACGCCAGTGCTCAAACAAAGCTTTCAGCGGATGATGCGGTTGATTGTATTATCGATAAAAAAGGAAGAGTGAATTGGAGCGATTCTCTTTTGTATAATATTTTTCCTTTTGGCGGCGGAACATCAATAGCAACAGCCAGAAAAGACAATAGAAAAGTAATGATTGATACAACCGGAAAAATTCTTTTTACTGCTCCTCATGATTGGATCAAACTGAGTAAGATCGAAAATTACGAAAGCGGATATGTAACGGTTAGTACAACAATAAATAATGGATCAAGGTATGGCTTATTAAATCCTTCCGGCCGGTTGGTACTTGATACTGTTTATGATGAATTGGGTGGCATGAATGAAGGTGTGGTATCATTCAGGATGAATGATAAGTGGGGAATAGCTGATTCAGCAGGGAAAATAATTGTTGCGCCGGCTTTTGATCATGTAGGGGATTTTCATAATGGATTAGCCGTCGCTTTTATAAAAGACAAATGTGGCTTTATTGATAGAACAGGAAATTGGATTATTCCGGCACAATTTGACGATGCATACAATTTTGAAAAAGATATGGCATTCGCATCCATTGGAAAAAATGCCGGTCTAATTGATAAAACAGGAAAATGGATCATCCCCTGCAAATATGAACAATTAAGCCATGTTGTAAATAATGATTGTTTCCTGTTTATGAAAAACGGAAAATATGGAATTGTCAATAACAAAGGCGAAGAGCTCTGCTCCGCAAAATTTGATCATTTCAGCACTTCTGTGATGAAAATAAAAAATGGGACAATGAGTTACTAAAACTCAGGTATTTTATATGGCTGTGTCTGGTTTTTATCAACATACCCTGCATTTTTTAATTTTATTTCCATTGCAATCTGCTTTGGGAATCTTGCAATATAATCTTTTACGACCGGTTTCCACCAATCAGAATCATTCGGGTGGCCAAGGATCATCCTGGATGTTTTTAACAGATCTTTTACCGCCGGGCTTTTTGAGCTCAGGTCGTTTTGGTTGATCGTCGAGTGTGCAATTGTTTGAGCTTTTGTATTTGAAATGTTGTCTTTTTGTTCCTGATAGAAAGCCGGTGCAATAAATGCCAATGCAGGTACCAGTAATCCTTTTACTACTATTGCTCCTGCTTTAGTCAAATGGTCAGCTTTTTTATCTTTTAGTAGATCATTAAAGTTTGTTATATAATCGTCTAATTTCCGATATAATTTTTCCCGACTTTCATAATCATACAAATCAAGTTTTTGCAGTGCCTTTTTTGTGTTGTATAGTCCGAAACTGATTTTAATATATGCATTCCCGGTATATTTATTTATTTTGCGGAGGGCATATCTGGCGTTGTCTAAAGCATCACAGGCCTGATCTCTTTTAGTTTCAACATTATATATGTCTTTTGATGTGCTGCCAAGCGCTTCAATGGTAGCCCCTCCTTTTTTAAAATCTACAATATCTTCACGACCTTTTTGTAACTCAGCTTCCGATCTGGTTTGAACAGGTTTGCCTTTCCATGCTATCATTAATTTATCTCTTAATAGTTGATCTGCTTCACTGGCTAGTTTGAAAGCAAGCCCAAAGAAAATGCTTTCAGGATGATCTTTTGCCAGCTGACTGTGGGAAGGGCCAGAGAGAAGCATTTTACCGGATGATTGTGTTTCTCTTTTTTTATACATCTCGAGGTGCTTCTTTTCGCCGCTGGTTGTTTTATTTTTCTCGTTTTCCAACCTTTTCTCTTCTTCATTTAACGGTGTTTTAGCAACCCGTGTGTGAATTGCAGCACCAGTGGCAAATTGGTCCAGTTTTTCTTTTAGCCATTCCAGTGTTTTTTTCACAATCCACTTCAACAGGATTTTATCCAGGTCCGGTAATTTAATGATGTCGTCGAGGTGAGCGTATCTCAACATTGATTCGAAAAGGTCTTTTGAGTTTTTTAAAGATGATTTGACGGTCTTGTATAACTTATCCAGCTCAGTTGCTTCAAACATTTTTTCAATTTTGATCGCAGTGCTGGCAATACCTATTGCTTTTGCTACAGCAGCGCCAACCTCTTTCCCCAGGGCTTTTTTAATAGCGGGTCTTTCACTCAGGGCGGATAATAAATTAATGAAAGCATTTTCGGCAATATTGCTGAGTTTGATATCGTCGGAGCCTGTCAGGTCAAACTTGTTAATGAAATCAATCGCTTCGTACGCCAATGAAATCTTCGCATCTTCCGGGCTAAATGTGCCTGTTGTTAATATAGCTCTGTTTTTCCCATCGGTTCCTTTTATAGAAGGCATATATTTATAAACATCCCGGTCGTCGCCTTTAAGTTGAGATGCGAGTAACGTTGGATCATCTTTTAGGATTTTTGCCAAAGCAATCTCTACATAATTTGAATGCGCAAACAGATCTTCAATTGCGTGAAGTGCAACCCCGAAATGAAACAATCCATTGTCCGTACGTCCCTTGTCAACAGCCTGTTCCAGCCTGCTTTCTACATGCAGATTTGTATCTCTTATATATGCCATTACACCCGTCTGATCAACGCTTAATAAACCAACATGTGTTTCAGTTTCTCCGGATTGATTGGATGCGTCTGTATTTATTTTCGTTTGTGGTGTTGGCTTGGGAGCATTTGTATCTTTAGGACTTAAAGCTTTATTCTGTAAATTTTTATCATCTGCATAAAGATCGAGTTCCGGATGAAGCGCTCCCGGATTATCAATGTGTTCTTTTGGATTGTATACACCAAGCTCAGCAAAAGAAGGCACCTTCCCAAATTTTACGGCTGCCATAAAAGCTATAAATGTGTAAGCTCCGTCAAGCCCGATAGCATTGGTTATATAACCCGGTGCAAGAAACTGGTTGAAATCGCGGGTCCAGTTTCCATAATAAGTAGCATGTGCTTCTGCAGAGCTTAATCCCTTCTTCCCATTTTTTTCTTTTGTAAGTGCATTACTCTCTACTTTTTCATGGCTTTCTGCTCCAAACCGTTGTATTTTTGCCTGCACTTTTCCCGCCCCCTGCTGCACCGTATGCGTCAACTCATGCGCCAGCAAACTTTTACCTTCCACCGAAGCCGGATTATACTGCCCCTGGTTAAAATAAACATCCTGCCCGTGTGTAAATGCTTTTGCATTAATATCCTCACTCATGCTTTTAGCATTGCCACCGGTATGAATGTTCACGCCGGAAAGGTCGGAACCCAAATGATTTTCCATTTCTGATTTTACGCCCGTATCCAGTTTTTGTCCCTGACCTTTTGTGCCTTGCAGCTGTTGGTCAAAACCGGGTGTGGTGGTCATGCCGCTACCTTCGCTTTTGGTGCTGATGTCGGCAACGGGTTGCTCCAATGCTGTTTTCGATAAGTTAGTGTCGCCTTTGGTAACGCCTGCCGCTACTTTATCGGCTTGTTGTTCGGAGCGGTCGTTGGGTTGCGAAATTTCCAGCTTGGGTTGTATCACCGACGCATTTTTTGTTTTTTTATAAATGCTATTGCCCGTTACATCTGTACCTTTTTCAAGATAAGGTTTGCCGGAATCGCTTACCATGCGCGAGATCTGCTCCTTGTTTAAAGAAGCAGCAAAACGCTGCACTTTTTTAAGATTGGAATTACTGCCTTTCCTGCGTTTTATTTTTCCTTTTCCGTTTTCAAAACCGTGCTCAAATGTTTTCATATTCCGTCAATTGGAGGTTAAAAATTTTTGCGTTGCTCATAGCCCGGGCCGTGGCGTTTTGTTGGGTCCTGCATTACTTTGTCGTCGGTGCAGATTTCATACTTACGTCCCGTTTTTTTAAATTCATCCATCATTGCCTGTTCCAGCAATTGAAATGTGATCAGCTCCGTATCCTTATCCAGGGCTTCAATCACGCCTTCCGAAATAATATTGTAAATACCGCCGCCCGAAAACTGGTAATTTTTCGCCAGCCGTTCCAGTAAACCGTCCTCGTAATTGAATGGCGGACTCAGCGCATTTTCCCACAAACGCAGGCGCTCCGGGTATTCAGGGAAAGAAAACGTAACAATCTGCCGGATCCTTCGCTGAAAAGCCTTATCAAAGTATTGCGATAGGTTTTGCACGTTGGTGGCCAGGATCACAATGCCATTGTATTCTTCAATTTTTTGTAATAAAAAAGATTGTTCGTTGTTGGAATGTTTATCGTGCGAGTCCTTTACCTCAATACGTTTGCTGAAAATAGACTCGGCTTCATCAAAAAATAAAATAGTGGGTTGTCCGCTAAAGCGATCAAAGATCCGCTCCAGGTTTTTTTCTGTTTCGCCAATGTATTTGGAAACCAGCTGCGCAAAATTTACTTTGTAAACCGGTAGGTTCAATTCATTGCCGATCGCTTCAGCTGTGTGACTTTTACCCGTTCCGGGATCGCCGCTGAAAATGCCGATAAAATTCTGCCTGTATTTGCTGCTGTTGGGCAGGCCCCATAATTTTTTCATATTCCTGGCAAAGCGGTGCAGCTTTGCCAGCTCGGTAATTGTTTTTTCATCCAGCACCACATCTTTCATGGTGTGCGTGCGTTTCCCGCGTTTGGCCGGAAATCCCGAATCGCCATCCAGGCTGGGGGCTGCACCGTGTAAAATGGTGGGGATAAACTGGTCGTTGAAAATAAGCTGCTGGTTTAAAAATGTTTTATTTCCTTCCGGAGATGCCGTTAACAGTACATTGGAAGTAAACAAGAGATGCCGGCTGTTAAAGTACGACACATAATAATTCATCATTTCCGGATCATCTCCGGCAAGGAGAAATATCGCGGTACGCACTGTCGGGTAAAATTGCGCCTCCTGCTCACTGAAAATACCCCCGAAGCGTGATTTTTTTTCAGGGTTACTGAATAAAACAGCGAATGGGCTGAGGATCGTGGGGTTGAAGAGGGAAATAAAAGCAAGGCTGAGCATCACCCGGTCGGCATCGGTAAATCCCTGTTCGGTAATAAATTTTCCGTACGCGGTAGCCTCATCAACCGGTGGAAGCGGTAAAAATTCAGAAACATTTTTATGAAGCAGATGGTCGATCCGGGAAGCCATCCAATGAAACTCGGTACCGATGAGCTCTATGTTTTTTGAAGGAAGCATGTGATTGATTGATAAGAAAAATGAACTATTTATTAAAAAGACAACCCAGACAAATTTAAAAAAGAAACCGAAAAAAGCAAGGGCCAGTATTTGGCAGTTTCGGACAGTGTAGAATTGTATTTTGGACGGTTTTAAACTGCAAAAAAATCTAAAAAAATTAGTTCTTTTAAATAAAATAACAAATCTGTACATCAGCAATCCATTTCCCGTTCATCAATTAAAAACAACCATTGATATAAACAACGCATCTTATTTTTTCAGGAAGCGTATCTTTGGTATTCTAAACAACAAATGAAATATTTTCTCTTTTTGATCCTGCTGTTACCGGCGGTTTTTTCTTTTGCACAAACAGCAAAGAAAAAAACGGTTGCGAAGCGCGTGGAGCAAGCACCTAAAATAGATGGCGTGCTCGATGATGCTGTCTGGGAAAATGTGCCGGTTGCCACCGATTTTATTCAGAATGCACCGCACCCCGGCATTCCCGCCGCAAAAAAATCGGAAGTAAAAATCATTTACGATGATGTGGCCATTTACGTGGCTGCGCAGCTGTACGACGATCATCCCGATAGTATTTTGCATGAGCTAAGCCAGCGCGACAATGAAGCAAATGATGATATGTTCGGTGTTTTTTTTGATACCTATAACGATGATATCAACGCGTATGGTTTTTTTGTGACAGCAGCGGGTGTGCAGCTTGATGGGCGCTATTCCTCGCAGGGACAGGATTTAAACTGGAATGCAGTATGGCAAAGCCAGGTAAAAATAAACGACAAAGGCTGGGCGGTCGAATTTAAAATTCCGTATTCCGCCATTCGTTTTCCGAAAGTAATAGATCAGAATTTCGGTTTTAACATCATCCGGAAGGTGAGGCGTACACGTGAAGACCAGTTCTGGAATGAGATAAAGCCGGATGTGGACGGATTGGTAAACCAGAGTGGCGACCTGGAAGGAATTTCGAATATCAAATCGCCGGTGCGTTTATCTGTTACGCCTTATGTGGCATCGTACATGGAAAATTTCCCTTACAACGATCATGGCAAAAGCAATAATTCATTTTCATTTAATGGCGGAATGGACATCAAATACGGTATCAACGAAAGTTTTACGCTGGACATGACGCTGGTGCCTGATTTCGGACAGGTGCAAAGCGATAACCGCGTATTGAATTTGTCGCCATTTGAAATCCGCTATGATGAAAACCGCCAGTTTTTTACAGAAGGCACCGAGCTGTTTTCGAAAGGGGGATTGTTTTATTCGCGCCGGATAGGAGGTACGCCTGTAAATTACAATGAGCCGTATAATGAATTAAATGCCGGTGAGTATGTAAAAACAGATCCTTCAACAACGCAGCTGATTAATGCTACCAAGTTTTCGGGACGTACCTCAGGTAATTTAGGGATTGGCGTTTTTAATGCAACATCCGTTGCCTCGTATGCTGTTATTTCCGATTCGATGGGAAATACACGCAGGGTGATGACGCAGCCACTTACCAATTACAATGTGATTGTACTGGACCAGGCATTAAAAAACAATTCGTACGTAAGCCTTGTGAACACTAACGTAACACGCGAAGGAAAAACTTACGATGCCAATGTAACCGGGACGGAATTTAAATTTGCAAACAAAAAAAATACTTACGCTTTTAATGGAAATGCGGCGCTCACACAATTGTTTTATGCGGATTCATCCAAACCGGTGCTGGGTTATTTATATTACCTGAACACGGGAAAGATCAGTGGAAATTTCCAGTACAATGTAAACGCAACAGTAAAAAGCGATAAGTATGATCCCAATGACCTGGGCATTTCATTCATCAACAATACCATCGAATTTTATGCAAATGCGTATTACAATATTTATAAACCTTTTTGGAAAGTAAACAATCTATACACCAATATTGGTACAGGCTATTCGCGTTTGTTCAGCCCCAGTTTTTTATGGAACTACAGCATTTACGGATCGGTAAATACTACATTTTCAAAAAACTTTTTATCTACCGGTGGGAACTTTAACCTTGAGCCCATTGTAACGTATGATCATTGGGAGCCGCGTGTAAAAGGCCGCTATTATGCATATCCGCGCGATTACCAGGGAACTTACTGGATCTCCAGCGATTACCGCAAACGTTTTGCGCTGGATGTTATCCTTACATACCGGTATTTTGATGAGAACAACCGCTACAATCTCACATTTGAGTTGGATCCGCGCTTTCGCGTGAACAACAAATTATCCTTTGTTTACAGCTTTAACCGGGCGTATCAGAATGATGATATTGGTTTTGTGAATTATGATGAAACCACCGGCGTGATCACCTTTGGCAGGAGGGAAGTAATTACGCTTACCAACCAGCTGGATGCGAATTATATCTTTACAAATAAAATGTCGTTGTCGCTGCGTGCCCGCCATTACTGGTCGAAAGCCGATTACAAACAATATTATACCCTGAGCGACAAAGGCTTATTGTTTGACGATAATCAATATCCGGGAAATTCAAACATCAACTTTAACGCTTTTAATATTGATCTTGTTTACCGTTGGCAATTCTCGCCCGGAAGCGAAATAAGCTTTGTATGGAAAAATGCAATTTACACGCAGGGCGATGTAATTGTGGAGCATTACCGAAACGATGTGGATGAAACGTTCCGGTCGCCTAAATCCAACAGTTTTTCAATAAAGATCCTGTATTATTTGGATTATGCGATGCTGCAAAAAATGAAGCGTAAAAAATAGTTCAAAGTTCAAGGTTGGAAAGTTTAAAGTTTTGCTGTGCGCAGATACTTTGTTTTATTTGTAACAAATCATAATAAGAAAATGTCATCCCGGGCCTGACCCGGGATCTCATGAATGTTTGCAGTATCTACACAGTAGTTTTTAATTAACAGAGCCCGGGTGATCAGAATCCGATTTATTAATTCGTGTTACCAAACATTCATGTGTCTTCAAATACATTCCTTTTTCTTTGCGCCTTCGCGCCTCCGTGGTAAAAAATCCGCTGCGAAGCAGCACCCACAGTTATCTGCGTCCGGCAAAACTTTAAACTTTGAGCTCTCCGCTTTGAACTATTCATTGTTAGTAATTTCCCTTTTAACCCATCATTCCTGCTGCTTCCTTCCTTAATTTCGTTATAAGAAAAATTCCGCAATGTTCAAACGCATCCTATTCTGGCTTTTTATCCTGCTTTGTATCAGCGGAGGAGTGTATTGGTTTGTGTATACCAAAGAGAGCAGAACGCCTGTAGGAGAGGGAATAAATGCAATCCCGGTAAATGCCGCGCTTATTTTTGAAAGCAAACAGGCAAAAAATACCTGGAAAAAATTATCCCAAACCAACATCATGTGGGAAGAGATGCTCGGAACAGAGACATTCGGAAAGCTCAACCAGCAGGCACGTTACGTGGATTCGGTAATTGAGCTGGATCCTGCCGTTGCTCCATTACTGGACGATCATCCGGTATTTATTTCGGTGCATCCCGCAGCCGCAAATACATTTGAATTTTTATTTGTGTACAGTTTACCCAATCTTACATATCAGTCGGGCTTGGAAACGTTTTTAGAAAAACTAAATAACGGGCATGCTCCTGTATCTGTTAATTATGAAGACGAGCAGATCGAAACCATTTCCCCTGCGGATAAAAAACCTTTGTCGCTTGCGTTTGTGAACGGTACGCTCATCATGAGCACACAGCATACACTGGTGGAAGATGCCATTCGCCAGTTAAAATCCAATGCTTCTTTATCCAAAGACCACAGCTTTAGTAAAGTACTTACTACGGCCGGAAAAAAAGTGGATGCCAATGTATATGTGAATTACAAAATGTTTCCACAGATCCTGAATTCGTTTATTTTTCCAACGTTTAAAAATGATGTAAATGAGCTGGCACATTTTGCAGATTGCTCCGGCTGGGACATTGCGCTGAAGCCCAATTCGGTAATGCTGAGTGGCTTCACGTATTCAAACGATTCTGTGAAAACCAATTTTCTGAACATCTTCAACAAACAAAAAGCGCAAACAATAGAATTAACAAAAGTAATTCCTTCAAAAACCGCGCTGATGGTGTTTTATGGGATCAGCAATACAAAAACATTTCATGAAGATTATTTAACATATTTAAAAGCAAAAGGCGGTTTGCCCGATTACAAACGCTTCCGCGATACAGTGAATGTAAAATACGGAATTGATGTAGAGCCGGGAATGCTTAACTGGATCGACAATGAAATGGCACTGGTGGTAACCGAGCCTGTTGGGGCCGATTACAGCGAGAATGTATTTGCAGTGATGCATTCCGGAAATGTTGAAGATGCAATCAGTACACTCAACGGATTAGCGGAAAATGTGAACAAAACAAACGAAGAAAAAACAGATACTGCAAATTTTCGCGGACATATCATCAATCGTTTGAACATCCCGGAATTGCTGCCGCAATTATTCGGTTGGCAATTCAACAAGATCAGGAAGCCGTATTTTACTTCCATTGCGGATTATATTATTTTTGGAAACAGTAGCGAAGCGCTTCAGAATTTTATCACCGCTTATGAAAATAACAAAACACTGGCAAACGATAAAAATTATACTGCTTTTGCAGAAAATATTTCCACCGAGGCCAACGTGTATATTTATTCCGCCATTGCCCGTTCAACAGCTTTTTACAGCAATTTTGTAACCGAAGTGCTGGCAAAAAACATGGAACAAAAATCCGAGCTGCTCCATAAATTTGAAGCCATTGGTATTCAGTTCACTTTCAATAATAAATTATTTTACAGCAATGTGTTTTTAAAATACAACCCGTTGTACAAACAGGAAACCGGCACTTTATGGGAAACAAAGCTGGATACAACCGTTAGCTCAAAGCCTTACCTGGTGGTGAATCACAATACCAAAGCAAAAGAAGTATTGGTGCAGGACGATGCCAATAAGATTTACCTCATCAGCAACACCGGGAAAATAATCTGGACAAAACAGCTCAACGAAAAGATCATGAGCGATGTGCTGCAGCTGGATGTATTAAAAAATAACAAGTTGCAAATGTTGTTCAATACCGGCAGCACTATTTACATGTACGACAGGAATGGGAATGACATGAAAGGTTTTCCGATCCGGTTAAAATCACCGGCCACCAATCAATTGTCGGTTGTGGATTACGAGAACAACCGTGATTACCGCATTTTTATCGCCTGCGAAAATAAAAAGATCTTGTGCTATAAAGCTAACGGCGAGCCTGTGGATGGTTTTCAGTTTGATAAAACAACAAACCCGGTTTATCTGCCTATCCAGTATTTCAGCGCTGCCAACAAAGATCATTTGTGTGCGATCGATGTGAAAGGAAAAATTTATATCCTCGACCGCAAAGGCGACATCCGCATCAAGCTCAAAGAACAGATGGCGCAAGGTATCCGTGATTTTTACATCGAATCCGGAAAAGATTATTCTAGGTCTTATATCGTTGCTTCCGACACGCTTGGAAATGTTATAAAAATTAGCCTTACCGGCGATAAGGAAAAAATGAAGTTCCAGGATTTTGAAACCTCGCCTTATTTTGAATACAGGGATATTAATAACGACAAAACCCGCGAATACATCTTTTTATCACGTTCCGAATTAAAAGTATTCAATGCTGATAAATCCCTGTTGTTTCATTATGAATTCAAAGATAAAATAACCCAGGCGCCACAGTACTTCCTGTTTCCGGATGGTACAGGAAAACTGGGTATCGTTTCTGATGCTGGCAATGAATTGTATTTATTCAATGATAATGGTTCCCTGTACAATGCTTTTCCCTTAAAAGGCAAAACAGCCTTTAGCATCGGCGATCTTAATAATGAAGGAATTTACAACCTGGTGACGGGTAGTGCTGATAACAGCATTTACGTGTATCAGCTGCAATAGATTTTACGACGAAGGACTAAGCTCATTAGAATAGCCACAGATTCACAGATTTTCTTATTGAATAAATTACACAGATAAAATCGCTAAGCGATTTTATCTGTGTAATTCCTTTTTTAATTTTTTTAATCTGTGAACCTGTGGCTGTAAATGAAACACAGCAAACCAATAATTCCTTCCTTTTCACGGTGCGCTTCGTGTTGAAAAACGCGCTTCCCGCATTTTATTGTGTTTATTTCAAAAAAGTATTATCTTCACTTCACAATAATCAACTCCTCTCTCATGAAAAAACTTTTACTTGTCTTCGTTGCAGTAATTGCTACCATCTTTACTACGCAGGCCCAGGATTTTTTAGGCTACATCAACAGTAATTATTCCGGCGTTACCGGCGTTGATATCAATCCTGCCAATGTGGTGAACAGCCGTTATAAAGTGGACGTTGCCCTGGTGGGTGCAAGTGTTGCCGCCTATAACAATTATGTAGGGTTAAAACGTACGGCATTAAAAACAAATGCGGCCGGACATTATTACGCATTTGATGATACCGCTTTTAACGATAATTATTTAAGTACCCGCAAAAGCGGTGTCGATAAATCGGTATACGTTTCCAACCAGATCTATCTGCCTTCCGTGCTGATCAGCATTGGCCAGAAAGACGCCATTGCCGTATCTTCCAAAGTAAGGACGCTTGTAAATGTAGACGGCGTAAGTTCCGATCTTGCAACACTGATTTATAACAGCCTGGATTATCCTTCCCTGTGGATCCAGGAGTTACATAACAAGGATTTGAGTGTGCAGTCCATGACCTGGGCGGAATACGGCTTAACATACGGCCACGTGTTCAAGGACGAAGGGCCGCATTTTTTTAAAGCCGGTGTTACCGTTAAATACCTGCAGGGGATCCAGGCAGCATACATTCATGTGAAAAATCTCGATTACAAGTTTACAGATGATACCACACTTTCCTTATTTCACTCGGATGTAAGCTACGGCCACTCCACCAATTTTGAGAATGATGCCAATAACCCTACTTACAAAGCCATTTCCAAACCTTCTTTCGGATTTGATCTGGGTGTGGTGTATGAATGGCGCCCCGATTGGCAAAGCTATAAATACGACATGGATGGACAAACCAACCTGTGGCGCAAGGATCAAAACAAATACAAATTAAAGGTAGGGCTTTCCGTTACGGACATCGGTTATATAAAATTCAAAAAAGGAACTTACAGCCACGATTTTACAGCAGATATCAACGCATGGAATTTACACAGCTTTGATAATATTTCGAGTGTCGCACAATACGATAGTACTATCAAATCCAATTTTGTACTGAAAGATGGCAACAAGTATTTTAAAATGAATTTGCCGATGGCCATCAGTGCACAGATCGATTACCATATCTGGAAAGATTTCTACGTAAACTTAACGCCCTATTGGTCGCCACGCCTAAAAAGCAATAACGAAAAAGTGCACGACCTTTCCGTGATCAGCCTTACACCACGCTGGGATTATAAATGGGTAGGCGTATTTGTGCCGGTGTCGTACGACAACATGGGCAACACCAAAGTCGGCCTGGCATTGCGCCTTGGGCCAATCATTGTGGGAACAAACAGCTTCGGGCCATTTGTAACACACAAAGATATTTACGGGGCCGATGTGTATTGCATGCTCAAAATTCCGATCATGTATGGCCGTCCGAAAGACCGCGATAAAGATAAAGTATCGAATAAAAAAGATAAGTGCCCGGATGTGCCAGGTACATGGGAATTCCTGGGTTGCCCGGATAAAGATGGCGATCACGTGCAGGACAAAGACGATTTGTGCCCGGATGTGCCGGGATTGGTACAGTTTCACGGTTGCCCTGACCGCGATGGTGATGGGATCATCGACAGCCAGGATGCATGCCCGGATGACGCCGGTTTAGCCGAATTTAACGGTTGTCCTGACAGGGATGGCGACAAAGTGATCGATAAGGAAGATGAGTGTCCGGATGTTGCCGGGTTGGTACAGTTCAAAGGTTGCCCTGACAGGGATGGCGACGGAGTGCAGGATAAAGAAGACCGTTGCCCGGATAAACCAGGCCCGGCAAGCAACGATGGTTGTCCTGAAGTAAAATTATACCTGATCGATTCACAGGGTAATACGCTTAAAACAGCAGTACAGGCAAAAGACGGCAGCTTCAGCTTCGATGATCTTCCTGCAGATGAATCAGTGATCTTTAAGTTGGAAGGCGACGATATGGACGGTATTAACGAAGTTAAAGTGATTGTTGGCGGCATCGCTAAAAAAGCGATCAGGGATAGCAAAGACCGTTTCTTCCGCTTCATCGTCATCAAACCGGATACAGCTAAATTAAAACCGGAAGAAGCAAAAGACGTAGCCATCAAATTGAACAAAGAAGAAGCCGAAGTATTGAAAAAAGCATTCAATAACCTGGAGTTTGCTACAGCGAAAGACATTATCAAGCCGGAATCATTCGCTTCATTGGATGAACTGGCAGCATTAATGGCGAAAAAACCAAACTGGAGATTAAAAATTTCCGGCCATACAGATAACCAGGGTAAAGCAATTACCAATATGAAATTATCTGAAAAACGTGCAAAAGCAGTACAAAAATACCTTGTAGCAAAAGGTATCAGTGCAGATAGATTTAAAGTGGAATGGTTTGGAGCAACAAAACCAATTGCTGATAATAAAACAGAAGCAGGACGTCAGAAAAACAGGCGTGTGGAAATGCTGATCATTGAATAATCCAACAGCATAAAATCATTTACAAACAAAAAGCAGGAAAGCCCAGTCGGTTTTCCTGCTTTTTGTTTTTATGAATAAAAAAATGAACAGCTATTTTATTTTGAAACAAAAAACATAAAAGTTGAAATCGTACCTACGCTTCTCAAACATTCTGCTGCCACTTTTTCAAAACAATAAGATTCTCATTCTGCGGACGATTTCGGCCTGTTCAGTAATAGCGGGAATAATCGCCGGACGAATTAATATAAAAAGAAAAATGTTTTCGAATATATCCAATCTGTGCTAAGAATTGACTGGCGATTATTAACCGCGGTTTTCCTGCAGCGATAGCGGAAGGAAAAATTACCTTACAGGCG
>OLLL01000132.1_pt1 | contig 78610 bp, 71 predicted proteins | sample 1604541 | NCBI WGS metagenome assembly OLLL01 (sample SAMEA104055722, study PRJEB20765) | soil metagenome | isolation source: soil
GTAGCTCCGAAAGTTTAATTTATCTCCCGATCATTCCCGCCTATTGCTGTACAAGATAGAAGAGTAACCGGGAGAGTAGTGTATTATTTGATGATTGCTGGAAGTTTAATAATAAAGAGGTACGGCGGAGGCTCTTAAAATGGCATCATCAAACGCTAAACCAATCGGGGAAGTTCAAGCATCTAATAACATCTTGCAAGTTCACTTAATCCTTTGGCATTATATAATACAAATTGATCAAATTGGGAAGCATAACAAAGACAATCATAAAGTTCATTAAGCTTTTGTTCATCAAACTGAAACCATTCTCCTTTTATTCTATTGCTTTTAAAAACCTTATGCAAATGTTTTTCAAAACTTTTATAATGCTTTGTTTCAACAAAATAAACAAGTTTAATATTGGATGGATTACCTGTTTCAAATTGTTTTATTCTTCTATGAAGATCTTTGGTAATTCCTATTTTATATTCTAAAGTGCCCTGTATATTCAAAACATATACGCCTTCTTTTTTATTAGCTAATTCTATAAGCATTGCTTCAACACTTCGTCCTTCTGTATATACTTTACCCTTGTAATTTACAACTCGAGGCGACTCTGTTTTAACAATTGCACAACCAATTTTTTCTAATAATTCATGTGTGGGCCAATATTCCGACTCTAATTCCTCATCGAACTCAGCTAAGAACTCTTCATTAATCCAACATATAAACTCCGCTGTTGCATAATTTTCACCAAATCCTTCAGCTTCTTCATGAAATATTTCAGCTTTTCTTTTTGTAGACGCTACACCAAACCAATTTTCAAGGTTGCAAGGAGTTGTTAACCAGTATAATCCTTTTTTCATTATGCGATAATGCTCATTTAAAATATATAATACTAAGCTATTTCAAAAACGCATCTACTCAAATCCTCCAACCTCTTTATACTTCCGTGCATTTAAAATTAATATTTCATAAAAATCTAATCTTTCAAATTTTGAAAAAGTAAAATTTTCACTTACTCCTTGCAAATTTTTTACATTATAAAATTCGTAACCATTAGCAGGATTCCATTCCAGTTCTACGATAAAAGTTAGAAAAACCGATTTGTATTTATAATCAAAATTAAAACTGTCGGCTTTATTCAAAACCAATGAAGGCAAACCCAAGGTAGCTAAATAATGATAATTCATATTGGGACTAAGGGGCATCTTATGTTTAACCTCCTCAAATTTTTGAATAAGAGAATCAATTTCAAAAGTTTTTGTTAAGTAATAAAACATATTGAAATAAGTAAATTGATGATAAAAATGCTTGGATGAATTATTACTATTGTGTGATTTCTCTAAAATATTTGATATTACACTCATTTTTAAAAGTTTTGTCATATCTCTTAAAGTTACATTTCCCGCCGCAACCAAATCATTTACAACGCATATTAATAAACTTAAGCCTGTGTAGTTTTGATCTTTTTGGATTCCTTTTTTTAAATCATCAATTAAGACTGCAATTGCTTTTTTATTATCATAATAAAAAGGTTCTTTACTATAATACTTATTTATGTAGCCTTCAAAACCCACTTTAGGGCCATACTTATATTCATAAATATGTTTAATGTTATAGTAATCACCCACAATAATAATTTTATCAAATCCAAATTTGTTAGAATAACCATCTTGGTATTCTAAAGTGTCGAAATGAGCGGTAAATACATTTAAAACTCTGAAAATATGATCGGGATCCATTCGATCCAAATCTTCAATAATTAAAACATTCCGTTTTTTGTTTTTTGTTTTTAATTGTAATAATAGAGACCTTATCAACTGCGTGTAAAAGTTATCCTCAAATATGGACCCCTCTTTGTCGTACAACTCTTTCATAAAATTTTCAGCATTATCTATATCGCCTTTGGTAGCATTTTTATGATAATTAAAATACTCCTTCCCTAATTTATATAGTGGTTCTACCACGTCATAAATAATTTTTCCAATTTTTGGAATTAATGATACCAAAGGAGATAAAACTCTTATTGGATCATTCAAAATAAACTGGGCTCCTGTTAATGAAAATGAAAAATCATTCTGATCGAATGTAATTCCTTTGCCAAGCAGTTGAAACAAAATCTCTACTTTAATGTATTTAAAAACATCTTCATTATGTGAAATGGAGTAATTAACAGGAAACACTTTAAAAACTTCATATTTATCTGAATTTTGTTCAAAAAAATAATTTAAAAAAGTAGTTTTTCCTTGTCCAAAGGGTGCGGAAAAAAGTATTTTAACATTGTTTTCTTGTGTAATATGTCTTTTAAAATTTTCAAATGGATTTTCAAGAGATACATTATTATTCGTAGTAATAAAATTTACTTTAAGCTCAATATCAGCCTCATTTGAATTTTCATAAACAAGCTCTACTTTGTCAAACTGATCATTATCGATATAAACTTCATCTACTTTAACTTTTCCTTCTTTTAAAATTCCATGAATTGAATTGCCTTGAAAAAATATGTCTTCTTCACTTTTCCCATTAACCTCTCTGCTTTTTTTAATTTTAATCGTTACTCCCCAATGATCTGGACTTTTAAGCATATCTTCTTTCATGATTATATCCGGAACAGCGACATAAATGATTTTAAAAAATGGAGACTCCGGATTTATAATAAAAGTGTATCTAGGATTTTTTTTACTTAAAGCAATGGTTTGACTCATATTTTCTACCTTTTTTATTTTGTTATGTGTCTAATTTACAACAATTACCCACCCTGCATAACGTCTGTCAACAACTTTCCGCATCCTGTATTATAATTAAATACACTACTCTTTCGGTTACTCTTCTATCTTGTACAGCAATAGGCGGGAATGATCGGGAGATAAATTAAACTTTCGGAGCTACACATCGCATGCGATCATTAACCGCGGTTTTGCTGAACGCTAGTGAAGCAGAAATTGCCTTACAAGAGAGAAAGGTTTTTGTTACTTTTTGCCTTCAAAAAGTAAAGAGATAAATAAAAGTAAAAAAGATAAAAAACATCTACTACGCTCCATAGCATCTCAAAACTTTATTTGCATGTAAATACTAAATTGCTCTATCTTTATAGCGCTTATGAAAACAGATTTACAGCACTTACCAAACCACAAACAGCAGGAGCTAAAAAGCATTATAGCGGCGCTGATCCCACGACACCCCGAAATTGAAATGATCATCCTTTTTGGATCATACGCACGCGGCAATTGGGTGGAAGATAAATACACCGAGCAGGGTATCACCTACGAATACAAAAGTGATTACGATTTATTGATTGTGATGAGCAACAACGGCAAAGCAAACAGCGATACCCTCACACAATCCATCAGCGGTAAAATAGAAGATTTGAATTTACCTACACCCGTGCACCCGATTTTCCACGGGATAGAATTTGTAAATACCGAGCTGCGCGAAGGCAATTACTTTTTTGCAGATATTAAAGATGGTGGAATAGTATTATTCAACACCAGCCGCTATGAGCTGGAAGATAAAAAAGATTTTAGCCCCATTGAAGCGCAAGCCAAAGCACAAAAAGATTTTGCCAACTGGTTTGAAAGCGCGAATGATTTTTTCAGAATTTCTAAATCAGAGTTAAGCATTGATAAATTAAAAACAGCAGCTTTTAATCTTCATCAGGCAACCGAACGGTATTACAACGCCATACAATTAGTATATACCGGTTACAAATCAAAAACGCACGATATAGAAATATTAGGCAAGCTGGCCAATAGTTTTGATTTGCAGTTCAGCCGCATATTTCCGCGTGCTACGGTATTAGAGCGCCAGCGCTTTACCCTGCTAAAAAAAGCATACGTGGATGCCCGCTACAACATGGATTATAAAATAACCAAAGAAGACCTTGAATATTTAAGCGAGCGTGTACAACTGCTCGGTAGCTTAGCGGAAACCATTTGCAAACAAAAAATAAAAAGCTTTACGGAATAGTGTGCAGATGATTCATTATCTCGCTCCCGAATGGTACAGGCCGCCCTTACTGTTGCTGCTTGTAACATTACATACCAACGTTTGTTATTACCCCTTCCAAAGTTTAAAACTTTGGAAGGGGTTGGTTCTATAAAACATACAGCACACACAAATGGGTAAATTTGGTATTTAGTAAACACACAGATTTGTAGAATTAGTAAAAATTCGTTATTTGTAATATTGCTTGTAACATTACATGCCAACGTTTCTTATCACCCCTTCCAAAGTTTAAAACTTTGGAAGGGGTTGGTTCTATAAAACATACAGCACACACAGATGGATAAATTTGGTATTTAGTAAACACACAGATTTGTATATTAGTAAAGATTCGTAATTCGTAACAGATTGATGCAGCAGATTGTTAAATCCAAAACTTCAATCACTATGAAAGAGAACGTAAAAAAGCTATCCGCTACCGAAAAAAGAAAAATTGCCAATAAGCTTGCCGGGCCAATCACCAACTGGCTTACAGTGTATGATCGTAAACTGTTTGCCAACGGCGTAGTGGCCGGGCTTACACAGTATGAAAAGCTGCAGGAAGAGGCGAAATGATGATCCTGGTATTGTTGGGCGTAGGTACATTATTAAGCACGTCGTTACAAGGTTTTAGCGTTTTTCAAAAACAAAAACCGCCTGATGATCTCAGGCGGTTTTTGTTTTATAATTAATCAATGTCTTGACCAATTAGCAGATTGGTTGTACAAAGCACCCAAACAAGTCATGCTCCTATCATAGCTAACTGTAACAACCGTTCTCCTGCCATCCGGGAGTGTGCATCCAATGCTGCGTAAGATAGATGTTCTTCTTTTTCGCTTATTTTAAAATAAATTGTATCCGTCATTTGCCTGCTTACACCTATAATATGACTTAGGTCTTTATCTACAAGATAGTTTAACGTTTCGCATATTGCTACGGCGGCATTAAGTGCGTAACTGCAATTCTCACCTTCAAAATCTTCCGTATCAGGCATTACTTCTATAATATCATCACACATTTTTTTTATTATACCTGGATCGGGATTTAACGTATTGTTATTTTCTTCACAAAAAGCAATACCTTCTTTAAGCTTAACAGGATCACCCCAATTATTGTGATCCCAAAAATCGATGTAATCCGGCAAAAGCCTGTTACAAATAATTATCGCAAAACCTACCAGCTTTTCCTGCGAAAGACGGTTTATTTGTTCTGCAAAAATGGAAGTAAATTCTTTATCGGTCATATAACTGTTATTCTATCTTATAATCCAGCAATTTATAATACGGCGCTCCGTGCGAATTAAGTGCCTGTAAAAAACTGTGATAATAACACTCCTTATCTGTTTGCCGTAATTTAGAAACGGTTACATGGACCTTATCCCCGATATTGAACTTGCACAAACAACCCGTTGCAACATACACATACGTGTAATGATAATTAGTTACGGGGTTCAACAGCCGGACTCTCATAGTTCCTCCAATACAAAAATTCCCGCAGTTTGCCATTGTTTTTGCTTCAACCAATCCATCTGCAATTATTGTTTCGGGCAACCGGGATGTAGCACTATCGTTATACACCACACTATCCGAATATTCTTTTACATTGCCGTTTTTAAGCACAAGGGTATCCTGCCCAAAAACAGGATAGCAAGCCATAAAAAGCAGTACAACAATGTAGCAGCGCATATTTATTTTGTTAATGATTACATTCAACCAAAACTAAAATCAACAAACAAATTATTTTTTGAAATAGCTTGTTCCATTTTCTTTATCTCCATAAAAATTTCAATCGCACTTGTTGATCATCAATGATCGTATCCAGCTTAAACGTTGCATCATAATTTTCTATTGTTAAGTTGCCATCCTTATTCTTAGTATATCCTGCTTCTATTTTTAAATACGTTTCCCCATCAATGTTCCATTGATACTTTTTTGAGTAAGAAAGGTTCATGTATTTATCAGTTGAGCTGCTTTTAAAAGAAGAATCGTTCCCGAATTCCCAGAAACAAGCCTGATTATTATCATTTGCACGTGTAAGTATAAAAGGATCGTCCTGCTTTGGCTCGCTCTTTAAAGAAGTAAAATACCATCTGCCCATTAGCTTTTTACTTAGATCATGGATACGATCGGTTTTTTTCTGTGCTTCTTCCGCATAATTTTTCCTGAATAAAATATCACGCAGCTTGTAAAAATCCAGTGTGTCCCATTGGCAGTTGCCCCTGATCCTGATCGTATCTTTAGGAAATGAAATAATGTATTGTGTAACGGATGTGCTGTTATTCGGGCATTCTCCGGGAAGCGTTTTTGCCTTTTCAACAAATTTTATACATGTAGTGATTTTATCTTCATCCAGCTCTGTTGTCCAAACCGTTAAATGGCCATCGCTAAAATGACCGGAAAAAACATTATCGGCATACAATTTATTATCTTTTTGATACACGTTTATTTCCGATTTTTCAATAGCTTCATCACCCTGGTAAAGGATGACATCAAAAGGTGTTAAAGAATCGCAAAGACTTTTTCTTATCGCTGTGCCCTCTGTATGCGACTGTCCGCACGAAAACAAAACAACCACTACCAATAAAAGCGAATACATCTTATACATCTTATAATTTTTTTTAAGTATCAACTAAAATACGCTTTATTAATAATTTATCTTTTCAATACGTCATTATTATTTTTCATACTTAAAACCCGGAATCCATACCATTACTAAATAATCACTGTTTACCGTGATTTTTTTATTTCAAAAATTTTAATAAATTTATACTGGATTTAAAATTTAAATATGCACACATCTAAAATTAACCACATTAGATTTTTCATTTTTATTTTTCTGCTAAACCTTTTTTTACCAGCTTTTGCACAGGTAAGCTACAACGCCGCTGCCATATACAGCATGCGCAAAGTAGTGCCCAACTACGCCGGTAAACCTATACAAGTGCGCCGCACATGTGATAATGCAGTAAAGGATATTCCCTTTACATCCTGCGGCGAGCTGGATACCGTTGCACTCAAAACATTTGTGGTTGCCGCCAATCCCTTAAGTTCCATTACTGCAGCATCTGCGGCAGCATACAGCCTGCGCAGGCTAAACTGCGGCTATGCCGGCAATGCCATACAAGTGAGGAGAAGTAGTGATAATGCAACACAAAACATTGGCTTTAACGCCTGGGGGGATTTGGATACCGTTGCACTCCGCACCTTTGTGGGAGCCAACAGTGCCTTTGTTACCATTTGGTATGATCAGAGCGGCAACTCCCGCAATGCCACACAAGCCACAGCTGCACTGCAGCCCCGCATTGTAAATGCCGGCGTAATAGAGCGCCAGGGAGGGATGCCAGCCATCCGCTGGCTGGGAATTGGCTACGCACTTGCTACAGCCTCCTTTACCGCTTACGGAAGCGCAGCCTGCTACAACGCCGTAGCAAAAGTAAATGTCAATGCCACTACAGGTTATAATACCACTGTAAATAAATGCACCGCCAACTTTCCGGCCCCGCTCGATTTGTACAATGCGCAGCTGGTGATAGGATCGGGCCCCAGCTATACTTTTTTCAGCATGTCGCAAACATTCAATGCGGCACAAAACTACGCCATCTGGACCTACCAGGCATCCTCGGGCGGAAGTGTAAACGCATACATGAACAGCACCAATATATGTACAGGCAGCGTTGTTTATTTTGGCGACGTGGGAACGCCGCTTGTATTGGGCAGCAGGGCCGATATCCTTACGGGACTGGATGGATGGATGTCGGAAGTGATTACCTTTGCCGTATTGCCAAGTGCTACCGAACGCGCCTTTGTGGAATGGACGCAAGGGCAATATTACAACCTGAGCGGCGCACCCGCACTTGGAACAATACCGCCCGGTGCGCCTAACGGCTATATTGCAACCTGGTACGATCAAAGCGGAAATGCCGTAAATGTAACACAAGCCACCACGGCCAACCAACCACGGATCATTAACGTGGGCGTGATCGAAAAAAACGGAACAAAAACAGCCATGCGTTTTGGCGGCGCAACACAAAACCTTACCGTGGCCACACCCGTTACATCTTACCCTGCTTCCATTACTGTTTTAGGAAATACTACCGGCGCTTCCACCAACGGCGCTTTTGTAAAGCTGGGCGGTACCACATCCGGTAGCGGTGGCATTGGCATTGGCACTGGCAATTCGGGCGGCGATTTTAATACCGCCGGTACATCGCTCATCGGGTTAAAAGAGTTCCAGGTATGGTGCCCCAGCAGCCCCAATGTAAACCTGCCTGCCACCCCGTTTACTGTTACACAAATACAGCAAACAGCTGTTGCAGGCAGCGGCATGACCGCTTTCCTGAACGGAACAAACGTTCCTTTGGCCTCAGCCGGCAACGTTACCGATGGCAGCACCATTACAGGCAACCTCTCTATCGGTGGGTATTTTAATGCCACCAACCGTTTTCCGGTAATGAAACAATCGGAAGTGATCGTATATGGAAGCGCACTTTCCACTACGCGCCGCACCCTGCAGGAAACCAACCAGGCAGCCTATTACAGCGTTACCATCAGCAATAATAAATACACGCCGCCGGCCAGCGGCTACCGCTTTTATGTGAACGGCGTGGGCCGCGAAACCGCCAACGACAGTGTTGCCGCCACCCGCAGCTCGGCCGGCATGGGCTTTATTATAGGCCAAGCCGCTGCCGACTTTTTAAAAGATAATGGCGATTACCTTACCGCCGGCATGGATTGCCCCGCTCCCAGCAGCTCTGTAAGCAACCTTCCGGCAACGGTAACGCAGCGCTGGACCAACGATTGGTACATCAATAAAACAGATGTAGGCTCCAACAATGGCACTGTTACCATTTATTTTGATTATTCCGAATACGGCGTATGGGGCCTGCCGGGTGTTGCCGCCAATTACGTATTACTATCGCGCAGCACACCAGCCGGAACGTTTGCCATTGTGGCCGGAACAACGCCAAGCGTGTCGGGAAACAGGGTATTGTTTTCGGTAGATGCCGCTAATATTACCACCAATATGTATTACACCATTGGTACAAAAAACATTGCATTAAGCCCCTTGCCAATAGAGCTCGTAGATTTTAAAGCCGAAGCATGCGATCAGAATGTTTGCTTAAACTGGACAACTGCTTCGGAAACAAACAATGATTTTTTTACTGTTGAAAAAACAAAGGACATGATGTTTTACGAAACAGTAACTACCGTTGATGGTGCAGGAAACAGCACACAGCGGCTGAATTATGCAGCAGTGGATCATGCGCCTTATGAAGGAAAATCATACTACCGCTTAAAACAAACCGACTTTAACGGCCACGCTACCTATTCCAATATAGATGATGTTAATTTTATAGCTAATACTGATTTTTCATTCAACATTTATCCGAACCCGAATACCGGTGAAACAATTAACCTTGCCATCAATACAACTAAAGGAGATGAAATCCTGGTGGTAGTGTATGATGCAACGGGCAGGGAAACCTATTCGAAAGTGATCATCACCGATGATAAAACAACAGATAATGTGTATGCTGTGGATCCTTCCGGAAAATTAAAACCGGGTATTTACTTTATTACCGCCACTTCCAAACAGGCGATCTACAGCAAGCGGATGATCGTACAGTAAAAACAACAATTACATCGTTTTATTAAACTGACAAAAAAACAAAAGGCGGAATTTCTTCCGCCTTTTTAATTTCAATAAATAAAATAATTACGGAACAACAATGCTGATAGTAGCTGCTGTGCTGCTTACGGAAGTATAAGCCGTTCGCCCGTTCGAAAAATCTTCATACGCCGATGCCGTTAACGAAGCTACACCGTAGGCTGCAATGTAAACTGTTGAGCCCGGCGCAAAGCCTGCATCGTACAGATCGGATTTAGGGATCACAAACAACACCTTAACAGCACCTGCATTTACGTTTTTTGTATAATTTACCAGGTAGCTGCTGGTTGCGGAGCTTACACCGGCATTATCGCCGACAAAAGCAATAAAGGTGCGCGCCTGCACATCCGTTGGGATAGCACCGTACACGGTAATGTTACCTGTAAGCGGCCCAATGGAATCATTAATGCTGGCCATGTTGGAGGTAGATGGCGCCGATAGCTTAACATCGCGGTACGTATCGGAGCTGCCACCTACAAACTGGATGTTCTGGATCTTATCGGTGCCAAAGCCCGGTTTGGTAATGGTAAGGCTGTAGCTGCCGGTGCTAAGCCCTGTAAATGTATATAAGCCGCCGGTATCGGTCACCGCTTTTTTGGTGGTCCCGTCTATCGAAACCGTATCACCCGCCTGACCGGTGAGTATTTTCCCACCATACTGATCGTAAATGGAAACATAGCCTTTCAGGTTCCCTGTTAACGAAGGGCCTGCGGGGCCTTGTGCCCCAGCCGGGCCGGTGGCGTCATCTTTTTTACAATTACTTAATGACAATGCCAGTAAAAGCATGCCTGCGAGTTGAATTTTTTTCATTTTTCCGGTTATTTTTTTAGGTGTAAGAATGGTATTAGACGTGAAGAAAAGCCGATTGCTTAAATCTCCATCGAAAGTAAACCTAATTAAGCGGACAACACTTGTTTTTGGCGGCGCGTTAACAAAAATTGTATTTAATTAAGAATTATGGAAATGATCCGCATTTCCGGGCAGGCGATCAGCAGCAAGAGAATGATCGTACAGGGATCTGAAACGCTCTTTTAAAACAACAATTTCCAACCGGGAATTGCTGTTTTTTTTAGTACAAAATCTCCCGCTTTCCTAAGCAAATAAATCTTAAATTTGGGGTTCAAAATTAACACAGCTAACATCTATAAACTAATACCTATAGCATTTAACACTTAACATCTAAATACTAATTACTAAATACTCAAGACTATAAAATGGAATACAGAATTGAAACCGACACCATGGGCGAGGTAAAAGTACCGGCCGATAAATACTGGGGAGCACAAACGGAACGTTCCCGCAATAATTTTAAAATCGGGCCGGAAGCTTCCATGCCGAAGGAAATCATTTATGCATTTGGCTACCTGAAAAAAGCGGCTGCAATGGCCAACAATGAGCTGGGGGTGCTGGATGCAACAAAAAAAGACCTGATCGCAAAAGCATGCGACGAAATTATTGCAGGCAAGCTGGATGACCAGTTTCCGTTAGTGATCTGGCAAACAGGCTCGGGAACACAATCCAACATGAATGCAAATGAAGTGATTGCATACCGGGCACACGTAATTAACGGCGGTAAATTAAGCGACGAGAAAAAAGTACTGCACCCAAACGATGATGTTAACAAATCACAATCCTCTAACGATACTTTCCCAACAGCCATGCACATTGCAGCGTACAAACAGGTGGTGGACATTACACTTCCGGGAATGGAAAAATTAAGGGATACGCTGGTAAAAAAATCAACTGATTTTAAAAGCATCGTAAAAACCGGGCGTACACACTTTATGGATGCCACACCGCTTACACTTGGGCAGGAATTTAGTGGATATGCACAGCAGATCACCAACAGTATCCGCGCCATTAAAAATGCGCTGGAAATGGTGAGCGAGCTGGCGCTGGGCGGAACAGCCGTAGGCACAGGATTAAACACACCAAAAGGATACGACGTACTGGTTGCTAAAAAAATTGCAGAGCTTACAGGCCTGCCATTTATAACAGCGCCAAATAAATTTGAAGCACTTGCTGCACATGATGCAATGGTAGAATTATCGGGCGCATTAAAACGCTCGGCAGTTTCCCTGATGAAAGTTGCCAACGATGTACGTATGCTAAGCTCCGGCCCGCGCTGCGGCATTGGCGAAATTATTATTCCGGATAACGAGCCGGGATCATCCATTATGCCGGGCAAAGTTAATCCTACACAGCCGGAAGCGCTTACAATGGTATGCGCACAGGTGATGGGGAATGATGTGGCGGTTTCCATTGGCGGATCAAACGGACATTTTGAATTAAATGTGTTCAAGCCGGTGATCGCTGCAAACGTGTTACAATCGGCACGGCTGATCGGTGATGCCTGTGTATCCTTCAACGACAACTGCGCCATTGGCATTGAGCCAAACCTACCGGTACTGAAACAACACCTGGAAAATTCGCTGATGCTGGTAACAGCGCTCAACCCGCACATTGGTTACGAAAAAGCAGCGAAAATTGCAAAAACAGCGCACAAAGGAAACAAGACCCTGCGTGAAGCGGCAATTGAACTGGGCTACGTAACCAACGAACAATTTGATGAGTGGGTTAAACCGGAAGACATGACCGGTTCCATGAAATAATACAATTAAGAACATCATTGGAGATATAACCGGCGAAAAACGGATGGGATACAATAAACCACTCTTACCATCGTTCAGTTACTACCTTCAATGATGTTCAAAATAATCATCCCCGCCATTTTTTGAAACGCTATACCTTGAAAAAATTTACTTACATACTCTTTATCATTGCAATGAATTTAATTGCACTACAAGCGCATTCACAAAAGGATACGGTGATCAACGGACAGCATTATACGCTTAACCCGGGAGGCAAAAGCAAAGGCCCGCCGCTGGACAGCACCTTTGCGATCGGCAATAAAAAAATGAAATTTTATAACACATGGCTTACTGCAGGCGCTGGTGTACAACAAAATTTAAGCTATAAAAGAGCGCTGGGATTTGCGGGTGGACTGGATCTTAATTTCCACATTCAGCGGCAATATTTTCAATTAGGAACTAGCATTACCGGCGAACATTTTGGGTTTTACAACAATTATCAATTTCATGCAGGATACGGAAAACGCTTTGAGGACAAGGATTTTCACACCGCCGTATTTGTAGGGATCTCTTATTCCAGCGGCTACGGAAAAGTGGATTCCACCCAAACGTATGAACGCCCCTACAAACAACCCGGTATTTATGTACAAGGCGAGCTGGTGAAAAAAATTGCATACGATGTTGGGATCGGCGTGAGCTTGTTCGGTGATTTTAATGCGGAGCAATCTATGATTGGCGCTAAGCTTGTTGCATATTTTTCCGGTGCTTACAAAGGCAGGCTCAATGATCAGTACAGGGGGAAATAAAGTACGGATAACGCCCGCCTGAACAATTCGGGCAGGAACAGGAACGAAACTACGAATCTGTTTTTATCCGCTATATCAGCGTTATCCGCGTCCCATATCTTTCAGCACATCATCCACATTAGGTAACGTTTTTAAATTCGTTTTTATTTTATCGTACAATCCTTCAAATGTTGCCTGATGATCAAGCGCCTTTAAAGAATATTCAAACGGGTAAAGCGATAAAACTACCCCATCCCTGTTGTACTTCAACACCATTTTACGCAATGGAAATTCCGGCTGATTATCTGTATACAATTTAAAGCCAAATTGTTTGATCAAAAAATCACTGAAAGCAAATGCAAGGAACATAGCTGCCTGGTTCTCTTCCATATTAAATGCTTTGCAATAGAGTTTAAACCCAATGCCTTCATCCATCAGCTGATCCAGGTTAGCAGGATGATTTACCGGACTGTTTATTTTTTTTTCAAATTTATATTCCAGGAAATAACTCTCCACCATTTTAATACAACCTTCCATCAGCTCCGGTTTTATTTCATCTTCCGTATATCTTTTATCAAAATAGTCGTTGGTGTAAATTCCTTTAAAATCAGCCTGTTGGCCGTTTTGTTGATTATCGTCTTTTTCCTTTTTTGACGAAAATAATTTTTTGAAGAAGCTCATGTATTTAATTATTTATCCTTTTATCAAAAACAGGAACACAACTTTTGCCAACAAAGCTCAATTTATTGTATCACTATTTTCCGATTGATCGTTGCGTGGTTTTCAGCCGTTATTTGTATAAAATAGATCCCGGCCTTTATGTCCTCTCTTTCCAGCGCAAACTGTTTGCCCGTAAAGCTTATTATTTTTATTTCCTTGCCAAGTACATCTATTATTTTCAGTGTCGCATTTTTTTGTTCTTCATCAAAAACAATCATTGCTTCCGAATTGAAAGGGTTAGGATAAATGGTAACCGAACTGTTTTTATTTATTTCTGTTACTGATACCGGTGTAAATTCATAATCGACAGGGTGACAAACAGAATCTGTTCCGCATGCATTTGTAACAGTTAAACAGATTGTGTATATACCATTTGTTGTACCATAAGGCAGATACGGAACTACGGAAGAGGACGTATCTCCATTCCCATAATCCCAAAACCAGGTGGTGCCCCAGGTTGAATTATCATATATAGCGTTGGTGCCATAAGGATAATTAGTAGAAAAATCGGCTTTGGGAGGAACGCAGCCACAAGCATTATAACTTGTATCGTTTACGTTGCTTACAACAAAAGGCGATAGGTATTCTGATACTGCAACTGTGTTAAACGCGCAATACTCATTAGCGGAAGTTGTAGTAACCAGTTGTGCATCCGGAGAAGTGAAAACACCCTCATTACATCCGAATGATCCTGTGCTGCCTGATTTTAAAAGATAAACATCATCTTTCCCGACACTAAAACTTTTGGTATAACCTACCAGCACAACACTATTATCTTTTGATGTAATGATTGCATTAACGCCATCTTCATTATTGCCACCGATTCTTTTGGTCCAGCTGATATTTCCGGCGGTATCCGTTTTCGATAAAAGTATGTCTGATACCTGGTAATACGTGGACGGATCCGTACAGGCAAGCATCAGGCTGTTATCAACGGAAGGGTTCGCAAACGTCCAGCTCCACTTAACATCATAAGAGTATGAGAACCTGGCCCCCGGGGATACAATATTACCGCTTGTATCCATCTGTACAAAATCGATGTTGTTGCCACTGATAAAACTAACCATCAGTTTTCCATCATGTGTTTCTTTTATTAATGATGAATTAGAAATAAATGTAAACAGTCCCGTGGTGGCGATCTTTTTACTCCATACACCGCTTCCATTCTTCGAAAATTTTGAAACAAGTATCTGCTGCCCTCCACCACCTGTTGAATAATGGCTAAGCACATAAAAGCTCGAATTTGTTTTTAACTGAACAAAATCTGAAGCGTATGAAGGCTGAACCGTTTTCATTGTTCGTGCCCAAAGAATTGAGCCCGTTGCATTTACTTTCATTAGCAATAAACTATCGTAGGAAGCACCCGTTACTATAAATCCGGTGCTATCCAGATCTTCATGAACAGCGCCGAAATTATTTATATAATTGCCGTATTGCTTTTGCCAGGCAATAGCTCCGGAGGAATTCAGCTTTACCAGGCAACCTTTATCAGGATAGGCTAAACTGCTGTTGCCACTGATCAGGTAACCGCCGTCTGACGTTTCTATTACATCACTGAGATCCGAAATATTAAAATATTCAGACCACATTTTATTACCGGTTGAATCTGTTTTTACGAGATAAGCAGGTCCCGGATAAATAAGTGGCTGGCCTGCGAGAATGTAGCCTTTATCTTTTGTTTGTTTCACAACGGAACCATTTTCTTCCGAAAAAGTACCGTACGTTCTCTGGAAAGAACTTTGTGCGCCGCTATTCAAAAAAGCGAGAACAGTTAAAACGGGCAACAGGAGTAGTTTTTTCATTCATTCATTATTTAATTTTCCGGCCTATGATCCGTTTATTATTAACCTAAGATAACATACTTTAGGATATGTTCCGGCATACAGGTATTAAAAAAGCGCTTCCCTTCCGGAAAACGCTCTTATATATTGACAAATTATTTTTACTTTTTACCAGCCGAATCCAGCAGCAAGGTATTTCATGTGGTGATCTGTTTTTTATCCGCATTCCGTCACACATGGATTTGTAAATTCGTAATAATTCGCTTTACACAAATTTTTCGCCTTTCGATACTTTCACATCATTTACAAACGTCCGGATCTGCTGTTCATCCTCTTTTTTACAGATCAGCAAAATCCCATCCGATTCCACCACAATATAATCTTCCAGTCCCTGCATCACCACCAGTTTACCTTTTGGCACATTCACGATACAATTCTTCGAATCATACAGCATCACATTTTTACCCACCACTGCATTTTCCTTGTCATCACGTTTGATGTGATCATACAGTGAGCCCCATGTTCCCAGGTCGCTCCAGCCGATGATCGAAGAGCGCACATATACATTGTCCGCTTTTTCCATCAATGCATAATCGATCGAAATATTTTTGCAATTGGTATATGCTTTCGCAATAAATTCCGCTTCCTGCGGCGTATTGTACACGGCATTCCCTTCGCTGAAAATAGCATGCATCTCAGGTGCATATTTTTCAAATGCATTGATCACACTTTTTACACTCCAGATAAAGATCCCCGAATTCCATAAAAAATCACCACTCTGCAAAAAGAATTTTGCCATGTCGAGATCCGGCTTTTCGGTAAATGTTTTTACTTTTTTTATGCGCTTGTCTTTTTCCTTTTCATCTGATTCCACAAACTGGATGTAACCGTAACCCGTATCCGGGCGACTTGGGCGAATCCCCAGTGTAACCAGGCAATCTTCCGAAGCAGCTTTGATATAACACGCTTTGATCGCTTTTACAAACGTATCTTCTTTGGTGATCAAATGGTCGGATGGTGCAATCACCGTAAGCGCATCAGGGTTGGATTGCGCAATTTTATAACACGCATAAGCCACGCATGGCGCCGTATTTTTACGTGCAGGCTCGCTTAAAATATTTGCACTGTTAATTCCTTTTAATTGTTCTTTCACCAGGTCCACATAGGAATCATTGGTAACAATAAAAATATTTTCTTTGGGGCATAAACGTAAAAAACGATTGTACGTTTGTTGCAACAGTGTATGTCCTGTTCCCAAAATATCCAGAAATTGCTTTGGATGTGCCGTTCTACTCATTGGCCAAAAGCGGCTTCCAACGCCACCTGCCATTATCACACAATAATTATTTTTCACGTAAAAAAATTTGAATTACTAATTAGGATCCCTTGTTATCCCTGCCTGTACCTTATTTTAACTTTTTCAATGCATCACGTAAATTTCCGATCACGCCATCCACATCCTCTAATTTACAAGTTCCTACTGATAAACGATACCAGCTTGAATCCGGCGAAGCGCCAAACGCATAGAATGGTACCAATGCTACTTTTGCTTCATCAAGGATGTATTTTGTAACGTCCTGCGTGGTTTTTAAAACCATTCCCTCTGCTGTTGTTTGTCCGTGCAGCGAAAATTGAACAGTAAGATAAATAGCTGCTTCCGGAGCGATCGCGTCCACTTTAAATCCTTCTGCTTTTAAGCTTTGAAAACCGTTATAAAAGCCAACCAACCGATCATTGATCTTCGATTTGATCTCTGTTAAAAATGAATCGTAGCCTGGTAGGTCATTCAAATATACAGCGCTTGCCAGCTGCTCCGCTTTTGGCGCCCATGCGCCTACGTGCGTTAAAATAGATTTCATTTTATCGATGATTTTTTTCGGGCCCATGCTCCAGCCAACACGAACGCCGGTTGCAGCAAGCGATTTGGAGATCCCATCTACAAACACCGTGTAATTTTTCATTTCAGGGCGCAGGGAAACCGGGTTATAATGTTCAGTATTACCGTGCGTTAATGCCCAGTAGATCTGGTCATACATCAGGTACAATTGTTTTTTACCGGTAGCATTGCGTTTTACGTTCTCTTCCAGGATCATATCGCAGATCTCTTCCAGGTCTTTTTTACTGAAAGTGGTTCCGGTTGGATTCAGCGGTGAACACAGGGCGATCAGGCTCGCAGAAGCGATATGCGGCTTCAGGTCTGCAGCCGTAGGCATAAATTTATGCTCAGGCGATGTTTCGATCAGCACCTGTTTTGCATTGTTCAGGTAGGTATAGTGATTATTATTCCAGGAAGGAACCGGGAACACCACTGTATCGCCTTCGTCTACCAGCGCCCTGAAAATAGCATAGATCACAGGGCGTGCGCCACCGGCGATCACGATCTCATCCACTTTATAATCCAGGTTACCGCGCTCTTTCAATAATCTGGAAACGGCAGTACGCAATTCCAGCATCCCATCGGCTGCCGGATAATTGGTCTGGTCGTTCTCATACTCTGCGATGATCGCTTTTTTTAACCCGGCAGGGATCGGGAATACTTTCGGGTTAAAATCACCAATGGTGAGATTATATACTTTTTCTCCTTGTTTTATTTTTTCATTTACTTCCGCGGCAAGCTTTATAATTTCGGAACCGATGATATTTTCTGCAAGCTTTGAAACTTTCAAATCAATGTTTTTGTCTACTGCGGTGGTACTCATTTTCAAAAATTTAAATCGTGAATATTCATTCGTTTTTCTACAAGAACAAATTTAAAAAAAACACCATAGCAGGAAGGGAATAATTTTTAAATATTTAACTATTTGGGCTATTTTCGGCAAATAACGGGGTGGAAACCACCAATACTTCGGTTAACGGGTTAAATAAGTACATCCGGTTGGTTTTTAACTCCTTGCATTTAAAGCGTTTCCGCACCTGTTCTCCTTTAATAAAATAGCGGTTCTCATTGTAGGAAAACGTACTGCCTTGTTTTACATCTTCCAGCAAAACGGTTGTTTGACGCACATCGTAACGTTTGAGCACGCGTAATAAATTAATATCCGAACAGCTGGAAGCCGCAGGATTGTTCATGTATTTGCGCAGTGCCGTGATCACATCCACCGGAAAAATTTCAGGCTCCAGGAACTGGTGCATCAGCATTTTATAATGCAGCTTCCATTCATCTCCATGCGGCTTTACACGATCCTGGTTTTTGTTCCAGTTGCTCAGGTGTGCAATTTCATGCACCAGCGTGATCAGGAACGCATACTTGTTCATGTCGTAATTGATAGTAATCAGGTGGTTTTCGCCTTTTACCGGTGGACGGTAATCGCCGTATTTAGAGGAACGGCTTTTTTTAATTTTTAATTTGAAATCAAATTTATAGATCCATTCCGAGATCACAGGAACCGCCTTTTCGGGAATGTATTTATGCAATATGGATTGATTTCGCTCTAGTTGTGTCATTACTTATATGCAGGCCGCTCCTGCGGAGCTTGTTCAACATTCAATTGTATCTTTATTACAGACAGTTTACTCCTAACGGAGCACTGTTGCTATTTTACAGGTTTTATCCGGAACAAACCATATAAGTACAAAAATACGAACGAAAAGTGTGAAGAAATGAAAATTTATTTTAACAATTGATAAACAAGCAGGCTCGCGAGATACGCCATGGCGCCCATGTAGAAAAACTGGATGAGCGGCCATTTGATGTTTTTTGTTTCGCGGTATACAATAGCAAGTGTGCTCATGCATTGCATGGCAAATGCATAAAACAGAAGTAATGAAAATCCTACCGCGATCGAAAATTTCGGCAAGCCTGTTTTCGGATTTATTTCCGCCCGCATTTTATCGCGGATAGATAACGTATTGTCTGCATCCCCCGCACTGTATATTGTTGCCATAGTGCCTACAAATACTTCCCGCGCTGCAAAAGAGGTGATTAGCGAAATTCCTATTTTCCAATCAAAACCCAGCGGCGCAATAGCCGGTTCAATAGCCCTTCCCAGCATTCCGGCATACGATGCTTCCAGTTTTTCGGAAGAAGCTTTTGCCTTTAGCTCTGCAGGCGCCATGTATCCTGCTTGTTTCGGATCGTTGTATTTTTTATCGATCTCCGCAAATTTATTTCCGGGTGCGTGCGATGTTAAAAACCATAAAATAATGGACACAGCAACAATGATCTTTCCGGCATCTATTAAAAACATTTTCACTTTATCAACGATCGTCAAACCCACCGTTCGCCACTGTGGTGTACGATACACGGGCAGCTCCATAATAAAATAACTTTTTTCACGCGCTTTCAAAATCCATTTCATCACCAGCGCAGCGCCAATTGCCGCGATGAACCCGATCAGGTAAAGCGCCATCAGGATCACACCCTGGTAATTAAAAAAGCCATTGCTTTTATCGTGCGGCACTACCAGCGAGATCAGCAGCGTGTACACCGGCAAACGTGCCGAGCAGCTCATCAGCGGTGTAACCATGATGGTGATCATCCGCTCTTTCCAATTGCTGATCGTGCGGGCGCTCATGATAGCAGGCACTGCGCAGGCAACACCGCTGATGAGCGGGATCACCGAGCGTCCGTTGAGCCCGAACTTGCGCATCATCTTGTCCATGATAAAGCTTACGCGCGCCATATATCCGGTATCTTCAAGAATAGCAATGAACGTGAACAGCAATGCTATTTGCGGCACAAATACAACCACACCACTTAATCCGGCTAAAATCCCGTTCACCAATAAATTGGTAAGTTCACCCTGCGGTAATGTGTGCGTGGCCCAATCGGAAAGCGCCACAAACAATGCCTCGATCCAATCCATTGGATAGGCGGCAAGGAAAAAAATGGTTTGGAAAATAAAAAAGAGGATCGTTAAAAAGATCACGTAGCCCCAAATACGATGCGTTAAAATCCCATCAAGCTTTTGAGTGATGGATTTTACGCGCAAGCCGGGTTTGCGCGTGATGCACTCTTCCACGATGCGGTTGATGACCTTGTACCGCTCCACACTTTCCAGTGCCTGTAGCTTGTTTTTATCGATCACCAGCGTATTTAAGGCATCAGCGATCCTGTTTGCTTCCGTATTTTTTTGCCCCACAAGCAGGCTTTCATCTAGGTTATTCGCCAGTTGAAAAGCCACAAAATCGCTTTTTACTTTTTGTACCGATTTGATGCGCTCGATGATCTCCGGCGCTATTTTTTTAATGTCGATGAAATCATAGGCTGGTACCGGTAATGGTTGTAACAATGCCTTTTTCAGTTCTTCAACACCGCTCTTGTTCCGCGCGCTCAGGCCAACCACTTTTACACCTAACCGCTCCGATAAGCGCACCAGGTCGATCGCATCGCCTTCCTTCTCCACCATGTCCATCATGTTCAGGGCCAGGATCACCGGAATTTTTAAGTCGATAACCTGCGACACCAAAAACAAATTACGTTTGAGGTTGCTTGCATCAGCAACAATGACGGTCACATCGGGATGCTCCTCATTATTTTCGTTGCACAATACGTCAAATGCAACGCGCTCATCCAGTGATTTCGGGTACAAGCTGTATGTTCCCGGGAGATCAATAAAATCGGCGGTTATCCGGTCGTTCAAACGGGCAGTGCCTATTTTTTTATCAACGGTAACACCTGGAAAATTTCCTGTTTTTTGATTTAAGCCGGTAAGGGCATTAAACAGCGTGGATTTGCCACTGTTGGGATTCCCTACAAGTGCAATTTTAAGCGTATTTTTTTCCGGGAGATTTACGAAGGATTGATTGGGTTCCACTTCACAAATATAAAATTATTTTTACTTTATACTTGTTACCATAATAGTGGATGCTTCCTCTTTACGAAGGCTTAGCAGGTAGCCGGATACGGAAATAGCGATCGGATCGCCAAGCGGAGCAATACGGTCGAGCTTTACAATTTCACCCGGCGTACAGCCCATTTCCAATAATTTCAAAGCCATTTTTTTATCGGTAAAAGAATCTATAATGGCGCTCTGCCCGACTTTCAACTGAGATAAATTTTTCACCGTGTGTTCGTGTTATTATGCATACGAAAGTACGGCTTTTTTAGGGGCTTGTAAAATAAAACCAATACCTAAAAGAAGGTATATTTTCATCTGGAATTTTACCCACTCGGGCACTAAAATCACTAAGCACCAGTCCGTAAACAATAATAGAAAACAAAAAAGACCAAAGACGAGGCCCGTAATTTTACCACGAAGGTTATTCAAATCCTCTGCCTAACAGCCCATAAAATCTAAAAAACATAAAGCGAGATACATCCATTTTGTTAAAATGGTATTTTAATTAATGATTAAACTTTTCGGGCGTGTGACCTGTGACTATGAAGCCAATAAACAACCCCTTCCTTTGGTTTTTTGTGCCTTAGTGGTAAAAAAAGTGCTCCGTAGGAGGCACATAGCAAAATTTGAACGTTCCAACTTTAAACTTTGAACTCTCTGATTCGGTATTTATTCTTATTTTTATGAAAATTATTTGAAGCGCATACATGAGGATTTTCTTCAATTTTGGTAGGTATTTTATATTGATGAAGCGGGCTTTCGGGAAACCGGAAAAATTTTCCATTTTCATCAACCGCTGTTTCGAAGAAATCAACCTCCTGGGCGTTGGCTCACTGGGTATTGTGGCCATCATTTCGGTTTTTATGGGCGCCGTTATTACCATTCAATCGGCTTTTAATTTCGAAAGTCCCCTCATTCCCTTATACGCTGTTGGTGTAGCCGTTCGCGATTCCATGATCCTGGAATTTTCCCCTGCCATTGTAAGCCTCATCCTGGCAGGAAAAGTAGGTTCCAGCATTGCCTCCGAAATAGGCACCATGCGCGTTTCCGAGCAGATAGATGCACTGGAGATCATGGGGATCAATTCCGCAGGCTACCTGGTGCTTCCAAAGATCGTTGCTTCCGTTTTGTTTTTCCCGATCCTTGTTGTTTTCTCCATGTTTTTAGGGATCGTAGGCGGTTATATATTCGGGCTGATGGCAGGCGTAGTAAGCAATTATCAATACATTATGGGGATCCAGTATGAATTCAGGCCCTATAACGTAGTGTATGCACTGATCAAATCGGGCGTGTTTGCATTTATTATTGCATCAGTACCGGCTTACCACGGTTATTACACCAGCGGCGGTGCATTGGAAGTAGGCCGTTCCAGTACCAAAGGCGTGGTATACAGCAGTGTACTGATCCTTGCGTTCGATTTAATTTTAACTAAATTACTCTTAGTTTGATCCAGATCAATAACATATCAAAATCGTTTTCGGGCCGTAATGTGATCGATGATATTTCTTTCACCTTCGAAACCGGGAAAACCAACATGATCATCGGCGAAAGCGGATCCGGAAAAACCACGCTGCTTAAATGTATGGTGGGATTAAACGAGATCGACAGCGGGCAGATACTGTACGATGGAAGGAGCTTTACGGAACTGAACTTTAATGAGAAAAAAGATATCCGCAAAGAGATCGGAATGCTGTTCCAAGGTGGTGCTTTGTTCGATTCCAAAACAGTGGAAGAAAATGTGGTCTTCCCCATTTCGATATTTACGGACATGAGCGAAAGTGAGCGCCGCGACCGTGCTAATTTTTGCCTGCAGCGCGTGAACCTTCAAAATGCCAATAATCTTTATCCTTCGGAAATCAGCGGCGGGATGAAAAAACGTGTAGCGATTGCACGCGCCATTGCCGTACAGCCTAAATATTTATTTTGTGATGAGCCCAACTCCGGGCTGGATCCAAAAACATCCATCGTGATCGATAACCTGATCAAGGAGATCACGGATGAATACCACATCACAACCGTGGTGATCACGCACGATATGAACTCGGTGATCGAGATCGGCGACCACATCATGTTCATCTACAAAGGCAATAAACACTGGGAAGGTAGCAAACAGGAGATCCTGAAAACACAAGATCCGGAAGTATGTGATTTTGTATATGCCACCAAATTTATGCGGGATCTGAAATCCAAATTCTAGTTTTTTTGCCAAAAAATGCATGAATTTTAAAATGGATATTCGTAGGTTTTGAAGCGTTTTTCCGTGGACAGCAATTCTTATATATCCAATCCAACAGCAGCTAACGTACAATAATAATCACCACAAATAGAGTACAGCCAGCCTATTAAAAAATAATAATTATCGGAACTATTCTTTTTTAATTCGCCAAAGTAAATTTCTCCTTTCAATTTGAATGATCTATCAAATAGTGTAGAATCTTCGATTGTAATTTTAAATCCATTTAATTTTTCTAGTTCTTGTTTTAATGCATAAATTCTGACCTTTTCTTTCGAATTTACATAAAATCTGACTGATAAAATAGTAGCCTCTACAATCCCTCGTTCAGTGAAGAAATTGGCAATATTTTTTATTTTTAATAGTTCTTGCTTTTCCATAATTATTGTACTATTTCCATTTCCGGAGATTTCATTATCTTTCTCTTGTCCATTAAACCCGTACCTATAACTTGTAGAACTTGTGAATCCCTTGCCATCCATCGGCGCGCCAAACGCAGACTAATCTATGGAAAACCAAGTCTAATCACATAAAAAAAACGTCCCGGAAAATCCGGGACGTTTTTTTATGTAATTCTATTGTACTAAAGACTATTTAGAAACAACGAATTTTTTAGTGAACATGTGTCCGTTTGCAGTTAATTGGTAGAAATAGTTACCAGAAGCCAGGCTAGTAGCATCGATATCCACTTTGTAAGTATCTGCATCCTGGTGACCGTATGCGTTGTTAGCAATTTTACGTCCAACCTGGTCATAAACAACTAAAGTTACGTTGTTAGAACCTTTTTCCAAAGTATACTCGATAGTAGCTTTGTCAACAGTTGGGTTAGGGTAAGTTGATAATTTCATACCGTTGTAGAATTCAGTAACACCAGTTGCGTCGCTGATTACAGCCCAGATAGCGATATCATTATCCAATCCGCCTGTTCCGAAAGTTGGAGAAGCAGGATCGCTGAACAATGCATCTGTTACATACCATTTAGTTCCGTATTTGTGGAAAGCTAAATCGATGTTAGAAGCATCATTTTGGTTATCACTAACGATACCGATAGTATCACCAGCAGCTAATGTAGAAGCATCTACACCGATAGCGAAATCACCTGTGAAAGTAGCTACAGTTGACAAAGGAATGTAGTTAAATTCTCCCGGCATTGTATCAATGTTAGAGAACAATAAATCAGCAGTAGAAACTGCAGCACCGCTAGGTCCTTCAAAGTTCAAAACTGTAGAGTTGAAAGTACCGCTTCCGTCAGTATTGTAAGCTTTGTTAGGAGCTAAATTGTAAGTGTTGATTTTTACTTTAGATGTTGGAGAGCTGGTTAAATCGCTTTCCATTGCTGCGAACCAGATCAAAGCACCAACGATATGAACAGGTGTAGCATTTAAGTTAGCATAACCCTGAGCACAAAGGTTTAATCCATCAACGTTATTTCCGTAGATGTAACCACCGCCTGTGTAACCATAGATACTAGCTGCTCCGCCTCCAGGTAAAAATTCAGGTAAAAAGTCAATAACGTTAACAATACCTGTTGTATCGTTAGCTGAACGTTCAGCTGAAGCAACGTGTACAAATGGTTTTGTGCCATTTACATGTGCTTTCCCAGCTTTAGAACCAGTTTGTGCAAACGCTGCTACAGATAACAAGGTAGCACCTGCGATTAAGTAGATTTTTTTCATTGGATTTGTTTTTAAAATATTATTTAGGTTAAATTGTAAGCACTAAGTTACTACTATTTTATAAATAAACAAGTGCTAGTAAGTGTTAAAAAATAAGAAATCCCAAAAATTTATGATTTTTTGGGATTTCCTGTATGAATTAAAAATGAGGGTAATATTATTTAACAATTACCATTTTCATAGCTGTGGTTGCATTTGTACCAACTGTTAATGAATAATAGTAAACGCCAGCAGCAAGGTTTTCGCCATTAAATTTCAATGAATGCTGTCCTTCACTTTGAGTGCCTTCATTTTGTTCCGCCACTTTATTTCCTGTAACATCATAAACTGCAATAGAAACAGTTGCTGTTTTGTTCAGTTCGTAGTTGATCGTTGAAGTAGTGCTGAAAGGGTTTGGCATGTTCTGCCCAACTTTCATTCCGTTCACAAATTCATTAACTCCTGTTGTAACACCTTCTGTTAAAAGGATCTCATCCAATCTTATTACGTCCATATCATTTGCAGTGTGATGGAAAGCGATCGCTACCTGTACTCCATTAAAAGAGGCAGGGATAGCAACGGAATGCAATGACCATGTAGTATCTGTTGCATAGGTTGGCGACGGAGATGCTGCATCTGCCAATGTGTAAACGTTTGTTGCCGCATCAAAATCGGTAAAGGTCATTGGTGTAGAAAAAACATCAGAAACCAATACTGAATAACCATCACGGTAACGGTTGAAACGGTCATACCACTGCAATGTTGCACCGGTAGCAGGGATTGTTACAGGCCCGATCTCTAACCAGTTGTCAGCTTGACCTAGAGGAGTAAACCATGAAGTTCCAGACCAAAAGAATGCAGTATCATCTCCCGCAGGAGCTGGTGTTTCCCATGGATGGTAATAGTTAGCACCGTGAGGAGTAGAGCATGTAGCACATGATTGCCCGTAAATGCTTGAATCTGTTGAATAATAAACGCCAAACGACATTGCGTAACCGGCATTGTGTGTTGTTAATTGATCGATATCCTCTGTTACAACATCAAATGTAGGAGCGTCGGCAGCATTGATCCTGGTGGTTGGCAATGGTTGGTACATCAATGTATCACCAGCCATACGTGTAGTATTGGCAGGCATTGCTACAATGTGTGTTCTTGTGGTTGATTTGTGTTCGGTACCGGTTTGTGAAGTACCTTTTACCTGTTGGGCATTTGCAGAAAAAACAACTGCCGCAGCTGCAATTAAAGTGTAGATTTTTTTCATAGCATTAATTTTTAAGTTTATTTATAAAGTACTAAGTTAAGCTATTTCCCGCTAATTTGCAATTTATACGGGCATTTTGAGCATACAAAAGATCCCAAAATAAATTTTGGGATCTTGGTAAATCAGTGATATATAGTAAGCTATTTAACAATCACCATTTTCATGGTTGAAGTTGCATTTTGTCCAACTGTCAAAGAGTAATAATAAACACCCGCAGAAAGACTTTCACCATTAAATTTTAATGAATGCTGTCCTTCGCTTTGAGTGCCTTCATTTTGTTCCGCCACTTTTTTACCTGTTACATCGTACACCGATAATACTACCGGTGCTGCTTTTTCCAGCTCATAATTAACGGTAGATGTTGTGCTGAATGGATTTGGCATGTTCTGGAATACTTTTACACCGTTTGTAAACTCCGCAATACCTGTTGTAGAGCTATTTTCTGTTACCAGGATATCATCGAGGTACAAGATGAACTGGCCGAATGCATGGTGCTGGAATGCAATGTAAATAGAAGTTCCTGCATAAGGAGTAAGGCTCACAGCTCGTGGAGCAAATACATTGTCAGGGAAATTAACGGTATCCAACGCGGTTGAAGGGTCGTTATCTGTTACCACATAAATCGGAGGATCAACAAAATCAGTGTAGTTAGCTAAGCCTGTGCCGGATACCAGTACATTGTACCCATCGCGGAAAGCGCCATCAGGCATGTTGTGTTTCCAGGATAAGGTTGCGCCTGCAGCCGGGATAGTAATTGGGCCTACTTCAAACCAATTGTCGGCCTGGTCAGGATCTGTAGTAAAATAAGAAGTTGCTCCCATAAAGAAGTTGGTATCTGATGTTACCGAGTTGAGGCTATAAAAAAAACGCCATGCAGATGTTACTCCAAAAGAAGTTTGTCCTGCAGTCCAAACGGTAAGCCCGTCCAAATCATCATTTCCGTATGCAAATGTTCCGTCAATTCCGGTTCCTCTGAACGTGTTACCATCGAAATAGAAAAGTGAATCGCCGGCAACCCTTGAAGTTGCTGTATGTTTTACAGCCGGGGTAAAGCCATTTAAAGGGTGCGCATCACCGGCCTGCCTTGCAGTACGCTGCGCATTTACTGAAAACACTATTGCTGTAGCAGCAATTAACGAGTAGATTTTTTTCATTTTATGTAGCTTTTTAATGATTAGTAATTAGTAAAATTTATTCCAAGTTAAGGAATAAAATTGTTTTTACAAAATTTTTCCAGCTATAAAAGCATGCCCGGAGGCAAAAGCAATTAAGCCAGCTCTGCTTCTTCCATGTAACTTTCTATCGGAGGGCATGCGCAGATAAGGTTTCTATCACCAAAGGCATTATCCACACGGGCCACACTCGGCCAGAATTTCGCATCTTTTACCCATTTCAGCGGATATACTGCTTTCTCACGGGAATAAGCATGTTTCCAATCACTGCTGATCACCGATTTTGCAGTATGTGGAGCATTTTTAATGACATTGTCCTCTTTGTCCGCTTTGCCTTCTGTGATTTCGTCAATTTCTTTTTTGATTGCGATCATGGCAGCACAAAAACGATCCAGTTCTTCTTTGCTTTCGCTTTCGGTTGGTTCCACCATTAATGTATCGTGTACCGGGAAAGAAACGGTTGGCGCATGAAATCCATAATCCATCAAGCGTTTTGCGATATCGCCCACCTCAACTCCTGCATCGCGTTTAAAGGCTACGCAATCCAGGATCATCTCGTGTGCACAGCGCCCGTTTTTACCGCTGTATAATGTTGGATAATGACCAGCCAGCGATTCTTTAATATAATTAGCATTCAGGATGGCCATACGGGTTGCTTCAGTAACCCCTTCGCCACCAAGCATTTTTATGTATCCGTAGGAGATCAGCAAAATCAGGGAACTGCCGAAAGGCGCCGCCGATACTGCAGAAATACCCTGGTCGCCACCGGTTTTCACCAATGTATGCGATGGAAGGAACGGTACCAGCTGTTTTGCAACACCGATTGGCCCCATGCCGGGGCCACCGCCTCCGTGAGGGATCGCAAATGTCTTGTGCAGGTTTAAATGGCATACATCGGCGCCAATGTTGCCCGGGCTGGTCAATCCAACCTGTGCGTTCATGTTTGCCCCATCCATATACACCTGTCCGCCATTTTCATGGATGATGTCGGTGATCTCGATGATGCTTTCTTCGTACACGCCGTGTGTACTTGGGTAGGTCACCATCAGGCACGATAAATTATCTTTGTGCAACACCGCTTTTTCGCGCATGTCGTTTACGTCAATGTTTCCTTTTTCGTCGCATTTCACAAGCACGATCTTCATTCCACACATGGCGGCGCTGGCAGGGTTGGTACCGTGTGCCGATGTTGGAATGAGCGCAATGTTGCGGTGTGCATCGCCGCGCGACTGGTGATACGCCTGGATCACCAACAATCCGGCATATTCGCCCTGTGCGCCGCTATTCGGCTGAAAGCTCATTTTTGCAAAACCGGTGATCTCGCTCAGGGAGCGGTCCAGCTCATCGATCATTTCGATGTATCCTTCTGCCTGTTCTATAGGAACAAAGGGGTGAATGTTTGCAAACTCCGGCCAGGTGATCGGCATCAGTTCCGACGCTGCATTCAGTTTCATGGTGCAGGAGCCCAGGGAGATCATGGAATGGGTCAATGAAAGATCTTTATTTTCCAAACGTTTGATGTAACGCATCATTTCCGATTCGGAATGATAGGTATTGAATACAGGGTGTGTTAAGATACCGGATGTTCGGTATTTGATATTGGACTGCCCGTTGAAAATTTGTTCCTGTGTTAATTTTGTCGCTGGTTTTGCAGCCACCGTTGCAAATATTTCGATGATAGCATTCAGATCGTGCTCATCAGTGGTTTGATCCAGGGCAATACATACGCAGCAATTATCCACGTAACGGAAATTAATATGTGCGCCAATGGCGAGGTTATGGATCATGCCTTCGGAAATTCCCTTTGGCAGGATCACTTTAATGGTATCGAAATAGGTTTCGCTTTCGATGGTATATCCCAATTTTTTTAATTCGGTTGCCAATGCTACGGCAGATAAATTTACCTGTTCTGCAATTCCTTTGATGCCATCCGGACCTTGGTATACGGCATACATGCTTGCCATGATGGCGAGCAATGCCTGTGCTGTACAAATGTTGGAAGTAGCTTTATCGCGGCGGATATGCTGTTCGCGGGTTTGTAATGCCATGCGCAATGCGGGATTTCCCTGGGCATCTACGGAAACACCAATGATGCGGCCCGGAATGATGCGTTTATATTCATCCCGGCAAGCGAAAAATGCTGCGTGAGGCCCGCCATAGCCCATCGGTACCCCGAAACGTTGTGTATTCCCTACTACCACATCGGCACCCCATTCGCCCGGAGGCGTTAATAAAACCAAACTTAAAATATCTGCAGCTACAGCTATAGCAATGCCACTTGCTTTTGCATTCTTCACAAAATCTGCATATTCATGCACTTTACCATCTGCAGTCGGGTATTGCAAAATAGCGCCGTAAACGGAAGCATCCAGTGTTGCGGTCTTCCAGTCGCCGATCACCAGCTCAATCCCGATTGGTTTGGAGCGTGTTTTTAATAAATCGATGGTTTGAGGATAACATTCGTTGGAAACAAAAAATTTAACTGCGCCGTTTTTTACCTGTTCGCGGCTGCGGTTGCTGTATAGCATGGCCATTGCTTCGGCAGCAGCGGTAGCTTCATCCAGCAGGGAGGCATTGGCAATCTCCATCCCGGTAAGGTCCATGACCATGGTTTGGAAATTTAATAATGCTTCCAGGCGGCCTTGTGCAATCTCCGCCTGGTAAGGTGTATAGGCGGTGTACCAACCCGGGTTTTCGAGCACATTGCGCTGTACTACGGGCGGAACAATGGTATTGGAATACCCCAAACCGATATAGGTTTTAAATACTCTATTTTTTGCAGCGAGTGAGCGCAGGTGTTTATGGTACTCGTATTCGGTCATTCCTTTCGCTAATTTTAATGGCGCTTTCAGGCGGATTGCCGAAGGAATGGTTTGGTTGATGAGCTCATCTACAGATGTTGCTTTTATTTTTGCAAGCATTGCTGTTACATCGTTTGCACGCGGACCGTTGTGACGGTTTACAAATTTATCGGTAGTAATCATGTTGTTTTTTTTAGGAATGCAAATATAATGATTATTCCGCTAAAAAATATCAACAAAAAAGAGGGGCTTCCACCCTGCTGTGAGCGCAAAAAACAGGCATATGAAATTTACCGGAAAACCGATTTTAAGGCGCTGAATGTTCCAGAATGGTTATATTTGAGAAATTTTACTATTCCCGGCATATGCGCAATTCTCTATTTCTGTTTTTTTGTTCGATCTTCCTTTTGACTGCAAACACTCTTTTTTCGCAGGAAAGGATAAATAAGGATACGGTGATCCTATTGAACGGTGATGAGGTGATCTGCTCTGTAATTGATACTACCGGTGGTGTAACGAGCATTAAAAACCCTAAAAACCCACGAAAAAACATCATTATAGAAAATGAACGCATTTTTTCTATCAAAAATGAAAAAGGTGAAAGTGTGATGTATGTCTACGATACGGTGATCGGAAATGAGTTTACGGTGGACGAGATGCGTTATTTTATTTACGGGGAAAAGGATGCGGATAAAAACTTTAAAGCCAACGGGTGTTTGGTTCTGGGCGCTGCTATTGGGGTTTTATCCGGATTGTCGGGAAGCTTTTTATGCCCAATCCCGCCTTTTGCTTTTACTGTTTTATCGGGATTGCCCAAAGTGAAAATCAAACATAACACAGTGACCAACCTGGATTGGCTAAAACATGAACCTTACCTGATGGGATATGAGCGGGTGGCACGAAAAAAACGGAAAATAAAATCACTGATCGGCGGTGGCGCGGGATTGATATTAGGGCTGGGAACGTTTGGAGTGCTGCAATCGTCGGGGCATGTGACATGGTAAAAGAGTTCAAAGTTCAAAGTTTGCTATGCGCAGATGCTGTGTATGAGCTACCCTGAAGCCACAAATGAATTAAAACCCTGATATATAGATGCTGGTTTACATTTAGCCGAAATACGAAGCGCTGACCTACCCTTGCCAGGGGCAAAAAGACCTTGCAGGGGATGTACAAAAACAATAGCGTGTTTGTTTTATTCTACTTCTCCTTTAAGCGTATGATAAATAGCCATCGCATGGCCGCGCCCCAATTCAAAGTCTTCTTTTAACCAATTAAATATTTCAGTAGCTTTTACAGTTGGTTTGATCTTTCCTTTATCAAGAAAACCTTTTTTCTCTGCAAGTTTTTTAAAGTCGGCCGGAGTTTTACCCGTTTTAATTTTGATGTTATCAAAATAGGCCTGTAAATTAATACTCATATTTTTTGTTTTTAATTGTTAGTATGATCTATCAGCTTTTAACTACAAAACTCTGTGGGTAGCACCAGTTCTATCTTCAATACCTGTACAACTGTCTATGAAAATAAATTCAATAGTCAACTGATGTTACAAGCGCAAGAGTTGGTGTCAGGTATTGATGATCTTTTACACAATAAAATGCAGTACCGTTTATTTTTATTTTATTTGTGCCTTTCATTTTTATTTTATAGTCTACTATAAATGAATTACAATTTGGAATTGGCATCGAAAGACCTACGGTCTTATCCGGGTCGGAAAAGACAAATCTAATTTCTTTATCTGATATGTAATAAGGTGCATATTTCCATTTGGCACTGTCTATAAATTGTACAGGATTGGCAAATGTATCGTCTAACACAAAATATCCTTCCAGCTGCAGAGGGCTTTTTACCTCCAATACAATTTTATATTCGTCTTCACCTGTTTTAGAAATTGTCCTTTTTACAGCGATATGCTTGTCAACAAAATTAAAAACCTTATGCTCTTCTTTTGTAGCTGAAGAGCTATTACAACTCCAATAAAGAATTGAAAGAATACAAAAAAATATATTAATTGTCTTAGTCATGCTTAATATTAATGCTAACGGTTACCTGTTTTTTTCATACGCGCAACCCGATCACTAAAATATCATCTACCTGATCGAGCTTGCCTTTCCATTTTAACAATGTTTTTTCGATCACGGCTTTTTGTTCGTCCATTGGTAAATGCACAAGATCAACGAGCAGCTGCTTCAATTGTTTGTGCTTGAATTTTTTTCCGGCAAGGCCACCAAACTGATCGGGATAGCCATCGGTAAACGTATATACCACATCGTTGTCCTGTAATTGGATCTCATGCAATGTAAATGCCTGGTGATCTTTATCGTGCTTACCGACAGGAAATTTATCTGGTTTGATCTCAATTATCTCTTTGTTGCGCACAATCAATACCGGGTTGTTCGACAAGGAAGCGAGCAGTGTTTTTGTTTTAAAATTATAGGCGCACAACACGCAGTCCATTCCATCTTTTCCACCTTCTTCGCTCCCATCGGATTTTAATGCATCGATGATCTGTGTGCGCACGTAGCTTAATATTTCATCGGGCTTTACAAAGGATGAAAGGTTGATGGCTTCGTTTAAAAAAGAGATATTGAGCAGGCTCATGAATGCACCGGGAACACCGTGTCCTGTACAATCCGCGGTGATCATGTACAGCCAGTCACCTTTGGGCTGCGCCCAGTAAAAATCGCCGCTGACGATGTCCTTTGGCTTGTAAAAAATAAAATATTCTTTTAAACGGTCGCTTAATAATTTATCGCTGGCAAGCAAAGCAGTTTGGATACGTTTTGCATAATGGATGCTGTCCTGGATCTCCACATAAGCTGTTTCCAGCATTTGTTTTTGCTCCATTACTTCGGCGGTGCGCTCTTTTACAAGCTGCTCCAGTTTTTCTTTTTGTTTCCTTAAACGGGTAGCGCTTATTCTAACGAGCATATAAACTACGGCGACCAACGCAGCGAAATACATAAAATATGCCCAGTAACTCCGATACCATGGTGGAGTAATTACAAACGAGCAGGATACTTCGTTGCTATATTTTCCGGTGGAGTTAGATGCCTTCACTCTAAATGTATAAGAGCCTTCCGGCAGATTGGAAAAATCTTTTTCAGGAGTGGGAGATAATCCTGACCATGCAGTATCATATCCTTCCAGCTTGTAGGTAAAATTAACAACATCATCGAGGTAAAAAAACGGGGCTTCAAATTTAAACAGGATGTGATTTTTTGCATACGGGATTTCCGTATTGGCTATTTTGCTGAAACGTTCGTTGTCCGGATAAAAAGTTGAATCCTTACCAATAATGACCTCCCTGATAAGGCAGCTAAACGCGTTATTATTAACTGCTATTTGTTTTTTCGAATCGTAGGATATGATGCTGTTATCCATGGAAGTGAGAATTTTTCCGTCGGGGCGAAGCACCATGTAGCTCAACTGCCCGTCTGTAAAAACTTTCTGGATCCTGATTTTTTTAGAAATAACCTTTTCATTTGTACCATAGCCGTAAACAGCAATAGAGTCATTCGAAGTAAAAAACAATTTAAAATTAAAAGGCGGCGTTACGTTTGCTGTTCCATTGTATAAACGCTTAAAAGTAGCGGGATCATTTTCAAAACAAACCAGGTTGTTTGCTTTTGAAGGAGCATACCGGTAACAGCTGTCTGCAGTACAGAAAAAAAGACTGTCGCCAATGTATACCGGGTAATAATCGGCGTACGATTTTTTTGCGGATACACTGTGCCTTTTCACAATAAAAATACTATCGCTGATCCCGAATTCGATATTCAACACATTTTTAAAACGTGTTACAACCCATGTTGTATACCGATCGTTGGTGCCGGGAACCTTTGTTATTTTTCCCGTTTGCAATAATTCTTCTCCCGGGATATGATAATGCCGCACTACTTTATATCCTTTTCCGGGTTCGTTTTTAAATATGCTTAAACCATTTTTTTCCGCTGTAACCAGGTTATCCGTGTTTTCTATCAACCGGGTTTGATTGGTGCAAAAACCCGAGATCCACTCTGTTTTATCATCATGCATATCAATAAGCCCTTCGCTGCTGGAAACAAAAAAATGACTGCCACTGTTAAAAAGATCCCAGATCTCTACATTGACTATTTTTGTTGGTAAAAACGTTAATCCATGGGAGTGCAGCGAATCTTCTTTTTTTGATACAAACAATCCATCGGAGCTTGCTGCATACAAATCATCTTTATAATAGCCTAACATTTCCATGTTTCCTGTAAAACCGGATTTATCGCCGTATACAAGCACAGGGCTATTGTAGGCAACACTACTGACGCCATTGTTGTGCACAAGCCACAGATTTTTTTCCCTGTCAATAAACACGTCGGCAATTGATTCATCACTTAAGCCGGATGCTTTATTAAGGATCTCTTTGAGCCTTCCTTTATTGTCGTAAAAAGCCAATCCGGCACGGGAATTAACTACCAGGGTAGAATCCCTGATCCATTTGCAACCCAATACTCCAGCGCTTGTAAGGTATTCATCGGGCGTGGCAAGCGGTTTTTTTTCAAAGCAGGAATGACTAACAGGGTCTGGCTGTATGCTCATTATCAAAAACCCCTGATCACCGGTCAGTACAATATTTTTTTGAGCAGAAAAAGGGATAATGGAAAGTATTCTTTTTTCTTTGAAAATTTCGCCGCCTGGTACCAACGACAGCTTGTCGTTAATGATCTCCATTAATCCTTCCTGCCTGGCGCGAACATAAAAATGCCCGTTTGAGATAAATGACAAAGCAAACGTATGCTCTTTTTCGGCTTCAATTACGCCGGTTATTTTTTTGTCTTTTGTTTTAAAGATCCGTTCCGAAGCCTGAAAATAAACGGCACCCTTAAAGGAATATATTTTCCATACATCATTAAACGATTGCTGCTCTTTATTAAGCTGGGGAAGCATGGAAATAAATTTCCAGGTTCCGTTCTTATCGCGCTCGATGTAACCAAAATCCCCAACAGATGCAATATACACTGTGCCATCAAGAGGATCGATGTAGACCTGGCGTGTAGCGGCACCGGTTTTTATTTGTATTTTTTCCCAGTATTGCCCCGAATAAATAAATACGTTTGTAGTAGCAGCAAAATACATGAAACCGTTTTTATCCTGGGCAGCCTGCCATACCTGGTTGTAGCCTTTGTACTCTTTCGGAAGGTAATTGCGGATGTAATAACCGGAGCCCTGGGCCAATGCCCCTGCAGAAGCAAAAAGAAAAAGTATAAAAATAAAGCAGCCGCTTTTTAAATTTTTCATGCCGGTGAATGAGTTAAACAAATATATGAAAAGCGGGAGAATGGAGGAATTTATTTCAGGAGTTGCAATACAAAAAAATTACTTTTTTACTATTAATTTCCGGATCAGGTAAGAGTACAATAATTGATTACATAAAAGCAAAACCGGCCCAATTACCAGTGTTAACAACCATGGTACCCACATAGTGATCCAGGTAAAATCACCTTCAAAAAAACCGGGAAATAAGCCCGGTGAAATAAACAGTGATAAGGGAACCCATAGTATGATACAAACAACATATACAAACATTCCGCTGCTGTCAAAATAATGTTTTGAAATTCCTGTTTTATCCAACAGGATATTCAGCGCTAACTGCAGCAACAGTATCAATGCGATTATTTTCATTTCATTGCAATTTGCAGCGCTTCCGCGAATGCTTTTGCAGTTTCCAGCAAATCGTTTTCCGTATGTGCTTCGCAAATAAATCCAACTTCATATCCGGAAGGCCCGAGGTAAATTCCGCGTTCCAGTAATTCCTTGTGCAGCGTGCGGAAATACTTCATGGAATCTGCGTCAATTTCTTCTGCAGTACGGATCACTTCCTTATCGGTAAAGGCAATCCAGAAGATGGAACCTACAGAAAAAAGTTTAAAGTTTGAAAATTCAAAGTTCAAAGTTGCAATACTTGAAAAAATAGCGTCAATTAAAAATTTAGTTTTACGCTCTAATTCTTCATAAAAACCGGGTTTTAAACATTCCGTTAATTGCGCAATCCCGGCTGCCATAGCAACGGGATTTCCGCTCAGTGTTCCGGCCTGGTAAACGTTTCCTTCGGGAGAAATGTTGCTCATGATCTCCGCGGAAGCGCCGTACATTCCCACAGGAAGTCCGCCGCCAATGATTTTTCCGTAGGTAATAATATCAGGCTGAATGTTGTAATACCCTGCAGCGCCTTCAAATCCGATGCGAAAACCGCTGATCACTTCATCAAAGATCAGCAATGATTTATTGGCAGTGCAGATCCCGCGCAGGAACTCCAAATATTCTTTGCGTTGCAGCAAGAGTCCATTATTCGCAGGAACCGGTTCGATGATCACACAGGCGATCTGATCTTTAAAATCAGCGAATGCCTGCTTTACCGCTGCTTCATTATCAAGCGACACTACAATGGTTTCGTTTACAAAGCTTTCGGGCACACCGGCAGAAGAGGTATTACCGAATGTTACCAGGCCGGAGCCGGCTTTTACCAGCAATGAATCGCTATGCCCGTGGTAACAACCTTCGAATTTTAAAATTTTATCCCGTTTTGTATAACCGCGTGCCAGGCGGATAGCGCTCATTACAGCTTCAGTGCCGGAGCTTACAAAACGGATCTTTTCGATATACTTATTATGTGACAGGATGAGCTCTGCCAAATCGTTTTCCAATGCGGTAGGCGCACCAAATGAGCTGCCGTTTTCAACTGTACGTTTGATCGCATCCACCACTTTATCATTGGCATGGCCTAGTATGAGCGGTCCCCAGGAGCCGCAATAATCAATAAATTCATTTCCATCAGCATCCCAGATGTGTGCGCCTTTTCCTTTTTGGATAAACAAAGGTGTTCCGCCTACAGAGCGAAATGCACGCACAGGACTATTGACACCACCGGGAAAATATTTTTTTGCTTTCTCAAATAAAGCTTCTGATTTTTCTCTCTTCATAACTCAAATTTATTTCCTGCAAATATATATCTTTGGAAGCAATAATCTTTGTGAATATTTCTCGTTGGGTTATTGTAATTGCTCGCAGGCTCTCAGTTTTTCTCTCGCAAATGCGCAAAGTCCGCAAAGGCTAGACGTGAATTTATTTGTATAAACAATAAAAAATTAAAGAAGGAATATGACTGAGAATGAGATTTCAAGAGTGCTGATGGGTATTTTTATTGGTGTGCATTCGGAACTGGTACCAGGATTATTAGAAAGTGTATATGAAGAAATAATTTGTTATGAATTACGAAAACAAAATATTGGTTTTGAAAGATAAAAGCCAATTTCATTAATGTACGATAACATTAAAATGGAAATAGGATTCAGAGCTGATCTTGTTATCGAAAATAAAGTTATTATAGAAATTAAATCAGTAGAAACCTTAGCTCCTGTTCACCATAAACAACTGCTTACATATCTAAAATTAACGGATAAAAAATTAGGGATGCTTGTAAACTTTAAATGTAAATCTTGTAAAAGATGGAGTTGTACGAATTGTAAACAATCTTTAGCCTCTGCGAGCTAGGTCTTTGCGAGAAATAAACACAGCACACACAGCACGACTAAAACCTTTGCGAACTTTGCGCCTTTGCGAGAAAAGATACACAGCAAAAAAAAGCGAGAAAAAATACACATTATGAACTACACCAACACACTTGAATTTGCACAACAACAGGATGCCCTTGATCCTTTAAAAAGTTTTCGCAGTAAATTTTATTTCCCTATGATGCATGGCCGCGAAACGATTTATTTCACCGGAAATTCATTGGGATTACAACCAAAAACCACGCAGGATTATGTATTGAATGAGCTGGAAGACTGGGCTACATTTGGCGTGGAAGGACACTTTCATGCACGTAAACCCTGGCTCTCGTACCACGAACAATTTGCAGAACCGCTTTCAAAAATCGTGGGCGCAAAACCCGAAGAAGTAGTAGCAATGAACCAACTAACGGTAAATCTGCATTTATTGCTTGTGAGTTTTTACCGCCCAACAAAAACACGTTACAGGATTTTATGCGAAGCAAAAGCATTTCCGTCAGACCAGTATGCGCTGGAATCGCAGGTGAAATCCCATGGGCTGGATCCTGCGGATGCTATCATAGAAGTAGAACCGCGCGAAGGCGAAGTGTGTATCCGGCATGAAGATATTTTAGCAGCCATTGAAAAAAATAAAGATTCGATTGCCGTGATCATGATCGGTGGTGTGAATTATTACAACGGGCAGGTTTTTGATATGAAAGCAATCACCGAAGCTGGTCATAAAACAGGTGCTGTGGTTGGTTTTGACCTGGCACATGCTGCCGGAAATTTAAAACTGGAGCTGCACAACTGGAATGTTGATTTTGCCTGCTGGTGCAGTTATAAATATTTAAACTCAGGCCCGGGTGGAGTTTCCGGTGTTTATATAAATGAGCGCCATTTAAATAAACCGGAGATCATCCGGTTTGCCGGTTGGTGGGGACATGATAAAAGTACGCGCTTTAAAATGGAAAAAGGATTTATTCCGATGCCAACCGCAGAAGCATGGCAAATGAGCAATGCACCGGTATTATCAATGGCAGCTCACAAAGCAGCGTTGGATATTTTTACGGAAGCGGGAATGGATGCATTGGTCGAGAAAACAGAAAAATTAACCGGCTACCTCGAATTTGTGATCGACGAGATCAATAAAACACTGGAGGAAAAGCTCGAAATTATTACGCCGCGCGATAAAAAGCAAAGAAGCTGCCAGTTATCAATTGTAGCACATGGCAAGGGAAAAGACCTCTTTAATAAATTAACACAGGCGGGTGTGATCTCGGATTGGCGGGAACCGAATGTGATCCGTTGTGCACCGGTGCCACTGTATAATTCATTTGAAGATGTATTCCGCTTTGGCGAGATCCTGAAAGGTGCTTTGTAAATTGTAATATTCACAAAATGCCGGTAAAAAAATTCAAAGTTATTCTTCAGAAAATGGGTGCATGGACCATTGTGATCACGCCCATTGATGTAAAAAAAATATTTGGAAGAGCAGGCACTGTTCGTGTAAAAGGAACGATCGACGGGTTTCCGTTTGATAACACTTCGCTGATGCCAATGGGAACGGGAGAACATTGCATGCCCGTTAAAACAGTGGTCAGGAAACAAATCCGGAAGGAAGCCGGCGATACAGTTGAAATTATTTTAGAAGAAGATTTTGCAGGCGTAACCGTTCCACCCGAATTAAAAGAAGCTTTTAAAGCAAGCCCGGAAGCAAAAAAAATGTTTGACGCTTCTTCTCCTTCCATGCAACGGAATTACACAAACTATATTAACGAATCGAAAAAACAGGAAACACGCGACAAACGAGCGGTGGATTGCGTATTAAAACTGGAAAAAGATTTTTTTGAAAAAGGATTGCCCGCAAAACGAAAATCAAAAAATGGCAGCAAAAGTAAAACATAATCCTGATGCTAAACAGCTGATAGATGAAGGCATTGCGAGTGCAGAGCCTTTTGCGCAAGCAATCTGTAAAAAATTGCGCGCTATCATTTTAAAAGCAGAGCCTGCATTTATTGAAGATTGGAAATGGGGCCCCAATTATTATAAAGACGGAATGGTCTGCGGTTTCTGGTATTTTAAAAAACATGTATCGCTGGTGTTTTACCAGGGCGCTTTGTTAAAGGACAAGAAAAAAGTATTGCTGAAAAATCCGGAAACACTGCATAACCGGCATATAAAATTTACGGATGTAAACCAGGTAGATGAAAAGCTGCTGATCGAATACATTACGGAAGCGGTAATGAACAGTGAAAAAGGATTAAAACTGACGGAAGCGAAAGATAAAACCGTGATCATTCCGGTGGATTTTAAAAAACTGCTTTCAAAAAATAGGCTTCTTGCCTACTTCGAAAAACTGGCGTATTCCCATAAAAAAGAATATGTTCAATGGATCGAATCTGCAAAAAAAGAAGAAACGCGTTTGAAAAGAATGGATGCAGCCATCGATAAATTACATGCAAAAGAAGGTTTGCTTGATAAATACAAAAAGAACTGATATATTTAGGACATGAAACGTAAATACTCCCTACTTACGCTCTTCGCATTGATTACTTTTTTTGCAAAATCACAATCGGTAAATCCGGACGTGATTGCAACTGCCGGTGATTTTTATGCCAATAGCAGCGGCCAGCTCCAATGGACATTGGGCGAAGTAATGACCGAAACCTACCAGAATTCCAGCAACATGCTAACGCAGGGGTTTCACCAACCATTTAATTCCACTACAGGAATTGCAAACATTTACAGCAGTAATTTAATCAGTGTGTACCCGAATCCGGCAACAGAATTTGTTTCCATTAATTTCAACACTCTTAAGGGGAAATACCTGGTTTCACTGAGCGATGTAACCGGTAAGCTGCTAACATCCGAAGAAGTGGATGCAGGCAATTTTAGCCTGTACCAGCTATCGGTAAAAAATTATTCCAACGGAATGTATTTCATCACCATCAGTAATCCTGCTTCTCATTACAATCAATCAACACGTATTATAAAAGCAAACTAACCATGAAAAAAATACTTTTTGCACTCCTGCTTGTATTGAATTTTTCCGCATTCGCGCAAGCGCCACAAGCCTTTAAATACCAGGGAATAGCACGCGACAATACCGGCGCTGTATTATCAAGCGCAACGATCAGCATCCGTCCTTCTATCCGCGATGGCTCGGCAACGGGATTGATCGTTTACCAGGAAACACATTCGGTAACCACCAATGCGCTGGGCTTGTTCAGCATCAGCATTGGAATGGGAACACCCAGCGTAGGAACATTTTCCGCGATCAGCTGGGGAGGCGGAAGCAAATACATGGAAGTAGAAGTGAATTTTGGCAGCGGTTATGTATCGATGGGAACATCTCAATTGCTGAGCGTGCCGTATGCATTGTATGCAGAAACATCCGGCAGCAGTGGTGTTGCAGGTGCAACAGGAGCGACCGGATCAACAGGCGCAACCGGAATGGCAGGAACAACAGGCGTTACAGGTGCAACGGGAGTAGCCGGTGCAACAGGCGCTTCGGGCACAACCGGGCAGGATGTATTTGAAGTTTACGGAACCGGGCAATTGGTAGTAAGCACTGGAACAACCACCTACACGCTGATCCCGGGATTATCGCAAGCTGTAACAATTCCTGCAGGATGCAAAGTAATGGTAAGCACAGATGGCGGCGTACAATCGACAGGTACTACCAGCACTACCTATTCCGTACTTGATATTGGTATCTTTGTAGACGGAGTTGTATCAACATCCGGTGGGCAAAGACGGCTTTCGATCCAGAACGGCTCGCTGGCGCAGCTGATCGGGAATTGGTCGATGCACAGAACGTATACGCTAACTGCGGGAAGCCACACATTCCAGGTAAAAGCCATGGATGGAGGCGCAGCGGGATCATCCAACGCCAATGTGAGCAGCGCGTCTGCACCTCAATTGCAGGGCGTGCTCACGGTAACGATCATCAAGCAATAAATTACTGTACAGTTTTAGCCACAGATTCACAGATTTCTGTGTATTAAAAAAATTATAATGGATTTTACCGCTTACGCGATTGGATGCTGTGCGACGGGAAATCTTACAAATTCAGATCAGCGATCTTTAGTTATTTTTAACTAAAAAGATCGCTGATTTTCTTTTATCTTTGATAGAATTTCAGCACAACGTCATTTCTTATGAATACTAAAAAAGTAACATTGGTGGGAGCCGGTTTGGTAGGCTCATTGCTCTCTATTTATTTTGCAAAACGGGGCTATAAAATTGACCTTTTTGAACGCCGTCCGGACATGCGCAAAGCAACCATTTCGGCCGGAAAATCAATCAATCTTGCGTTGAGCGACCGCGGCTGGAAAGGATTGGAAGGAGTTGGCATTGCAGAGGAGATAAAAAAAATTGCGATCCCGATGTACGGGCGCACCATCCACTTAAAAGATGGAACAAGCGCGTATCAGCCGTATGGCAAGGACAACCAGGCGATCTACTCAGTTTCGCGTGCCGAAATAAACATGCGTTTGATGGACCTCGCCGAACAGCAGGAAAATATCAACATTCATTTTAACGAGCGCTGCACTTCCATCGACCGCAAAAACATGGAAACGCATTTTGAGAATTCGGAAACACATAAAACTACGAATGTAAAAAGCGATCTGCTTTTTGGATCGGACGGTGCATTTTCCGCAGCTCGTTTAAACATGCAGCTTTCCAGCGATCGTTTCGAATACAACCAGCATTACATCGAATGTGGATATAAAGAATTAATTATTCCTCCCGGGCCAAACGGCGAATTTTTACTGGAAAAAAATTCGTTACATATATGGCCGCGCGGCAGCTTTATGATGATTGCCTTACCCAACATGGACGGTGATTTCACATGCACTTTATTTTTTCCTTTTGAAGGCGAAAAATCATTTGCTGCATTAAAAACAAGAGAACAGGTAAAAGCATTTTTTGATGCGGAATTTCCGGATGCAGTTCCGTTGATGCCGACATTGCTGGACGATTGGATGAATAACCCCACTTCGTCGCTGGTAACTGTAAAGTGTTTTCCATGGACATTTGATAATAAAATCGGTTTGATCGGAGATGCTGCACATGCAATCGTTCCGTTTTACGGACAAGGCATGAATTGCGGCTTTGAAGATTGTGTGGTGCTGAACGATCTGATGGAAAAACATTTAGTAAAAGAAGATTCGGAAGCAGCATGGGCGAAAATTATGGATGAATACCAAACCCTTCGCAAGCCGGATGCGGATGCTATTGCAGATCTTGCTATAGCAAATTTTATAGAAATGCGCGACAGAACAGCAGATCCGAAATTTTTATTGCAGAAAAAAATTGAAGCGCGCTTCAACAGCAAATATCCCGACAAATGGATCCCGCTGTACCCGATGGTAACATTCAGCCCGCAGATCCGTTATTCGTATGCTTTGCGCGAAGGACAAAAACAGGAAGCGATCATGCAGCAAATCATGGAAATGCCAGGGATTGCTGACAAGTGGGATAGTGAGGAAGTGGAGAAAGCGATCTTAAATAGTATCAGTTAATATTATTTAGGATTAAGGATTTTCAGATTAAGGATTGTACTGTGTCTGAAAATAAGAATCAAGAGTTAAGACTTGATTGCGTTAAGCAGAATGTTTATTGCCTGAAATTTTAAAATTAGAATTTACCGGTTATTAAATTAATTTGAAATATAAAAAGTGTGCAGTAACATTATCAGAAGTCGAATCAAATCTAACTACTTGATACTTTAGACTTGCTACTCGGAGATGATTTATTCGAAAAAATATTTGGTTGTAAAATTACTCATCGAAAATGTGAGCAAGTATGAGCTGATGGGAATTTATCGTCCGCAGGCTTATGTGCAGGGAGCGAAGGGATACAGTAGCGAATGCCAGGTGGAATTATACAAAAAGCCAATTGAACCGGGCAAATCGGAAGTGCTAAATGCAGTGTTAGTGAACCCGCTTGGCTTTGGAGATAACCTGAAAGAAGGGAGCCTGATGACGTTGAAAAACGGATTGAATATAGAGGCAAAAGCAATGGTGCTGGAGATCGTGGGTTATAAATAGATATTGGATGTTGGATATTAGATGTTGGATGTTAGACTGGGTGTGAAATAAGGTTGTTAAATAGATGTGAGATATTAGATCTGTGTTTGCTAATAAATTGAAAAATTGAAAAAATTTAAATACATAGTATTCCTTTTTGCATTTGTGTTCATGCACATGCACGTTGTTGCGCAACCCAGCACGGATGAGCAATTGGCGCAGCAGTTTTATCAAAACAAAGAATTTGATAAGGCGCTGGATTATTATGAAAAATTGTACAATAAAAAATCGCCGGTAACTTTTTATACACCTTACCTGAATTGTTTGATAGAAACAAAAGATTTTAAGAAAGCAGAAAAGATCGCGAAAAAACAAATCAAGAATTTCCCCGATGCATTGAATTACAATGTTGATTTGGGAGTAGTATACCAGAAATCGGAACAGCCGGATAAAGCAAAAGACGAATGGGAAAAGGCAATTAAACTGGTAAAAGCCGACGACCAGGTGTTTACACTGGCAAATGCATTTATCGCAATTCATGAATATGATTATGCCATAAGCACTTATCTGAAAGGGCGGAAAATTTCACAAACCAATTATCCCTTCAATTTTGAATTGGCGGATGTATACAAAACCAAAGGCGATAAGCTGGCGATGATCAATGAATATTTGGATGCGCTGGAGATCAATGATTCGTATATCCAGAGCGTGCAAAATGCATTACAAACAAGCTTTGGAAATGATGCTGACAGCAAACAAAATGAATTATTAAAAACGGAATTATTAAGACGCATTTCACGCAGCCCGGATAAAACCATTTTCTCTGAATTACTTATCTGGATGGAAATTCAACTGCGTGATTTCGAGGGCGCTTTTATACAGGCCAAAGCGCTTGACAAACGAAAAAAAGAAGAAGGCGTTCGTGTAATGGGCTTAGCACAATTGTTTGCACAGAATGAAAATTACGAGCTGGCATCCAAAGCTTATCAGTACGTGATCGCAAAAGGAAGCGACAATTATTACTACACCACTGCACGCATGGAATTGCTGAATGTATCGTACCTGAAAATTACATCGAAGGGGAATTACACAGCGACAGACCTTACAGACCTTGAAAAAAATTTCAACATCACTATTTCCGAATTGGGAAAATCGGCAGGCACTGCACCGCTTTTAAAAAACCTGGCACATTTACAGGCTTTTTACCTGAACAAACCAAACGATGCCATTGCATTGCTGGAGGAAACCATTGCACTACCACAGCTCCCATCCCTGGCACAAGCGGAATGCAAACTGGAACTGGCAGATATTTTATTGATGACGGGCGATGTGTGGGAAGCTTCTTTGCGTTACTCCCAGGTAGAAAAATCATTTAAATATGATGCGATCGGACAGGAAGCGAAATTCCGTGTTGCCCGTATTTCTTATTACACCGGTGATTTTAAATGGGCGCAGGCGCAGCTGGATGTATTGAAAGGCGCAACGTCGAAGCTGATCGCAAATGATGCGCTGGAATTATCGCTGACCATCAGTGATGCATTGGCAACTGATACCAATGAAGCACCCCTGTTAATTTTTGCACGCGCGGATCTGCTATCATTCCAGAATAAAGATGACCAGGCCATGCTATCACTGGATTCCATCACTAAATTATATCCGAACCACTCGCTGGCAGATGATATCCTCTATAAAAAAGCGCAGATTGAATTAAAGCATGGAAAATTTACGGAAGCTGCAGCCTATTACGATACGATCGTATTAAATTACCCGGAAGGAATTTTGGCGGATGATGCTTTGTTTAAGCTGGCCGATCTGAATGAAAACCAATTTAAGAACATTGACAAAGCAAAAGAATTATATGAGCAATTACTGGAAAAATATCCGGCAAGCTTGTATGTTGTGGAAGCCCGGAAACGCTTCCGCAGATTGCGAGGAGATGTGGTGAATTAAAAAACAATTATAAATAAATTGAAACAGTTATTATTTTTTTCCTTCACGTGCTTGCTTTTTTTAAGCGCCTGTAATTCGCACAACGGAACACCGGCAGTAATAGCCTCTGACTCAATAAAATTGGCAGACACATCAAAAGCTACTGCTGTGAAAAGAGACACGCTCAAAATAAATGAGCCTGCAATTATTTTTACAAATCCAAGTGATGAAGAGATAAATGCAATGATCGCAAAAGATTCCGATGCGTTTTATACAGCAGCTGATGACAATGCTTTTTACAATTCACAACTCATGGAACTGGCAGATTCACTGGCGATAAAAACCATGGATACTAATAACCCTGTACTTGATTTTAAAATGAACAGCAACAAACATTTTATCATTGACCTGTCAAAATCAAAAGAGCGTGGATTTCCAAATTATTTATTCAATGGTATAGATACGCCGCAAATAGTGGATATCGATCCGGAGAAAAATTTTCTGAAAAAATATTTTAATAAATAATACAATGATCATATACAACGTAACCATAAACATCGAAAATGATGTGCGTGAAGAATGGCTGAACTGGATGAAAACAGTACACATCCCGGAAGTAATGGCAACCGGCTATTTTTTAGAACACAAGATCTGTAAAGTGCTGATCGATGAAGAACAGGGCACCACCTACTCCATCCAGTACACAGCAGCAAACATGGACGATATGAAAGAATACCAAACCAATCATTCGCCCCGTTTTCAAAAAGAAACAGCAGCGCGTTACGGCAGCAAAATGGTAGCATTCCGCACCTTGCTGGAAGTAGTATAAATATAGATCACACAATTAAATTTCATAAAAAAAACATGGACGGACAGGTAAGGGCAAAAAAGAAATTAGGACAGCATTTTTTAAAGAACGAAGACATTGCCCTAAAGATCGTGGAGAGTTTATCGCGCACCGGGGAATACAAACATGTGCTGGAAGTAGGACCGGGCATGGGCGTACTGACAAAATATTTATTGCAGCACACCGAATACGAAACACATGTAATCGACATTGACAGGGAATCGATTGGCTATTTAAAAGTCAATTTTCCTGCCTTGGAAAAAAATATCATTGAAGGCGACTTTTTAAAACTGGACCTTGAAACACTTTTCAATGGGCCATTTGCCGTGATCGGAAACTTCCCTTATAACATTTCAACCGAAATTTTATTTAAAGTGCTGGATCACAAAAACCAGGTGCCTGAAGTTGTAGGCATGTTCCAAAAAGAAGTGGCAGAGCGCATTGCAGCGAAACCCAGAAATAAAACATACGGAATTACAAGTGTGCTGTTGCAGGCTTTTTATAACATTGAGTATTTATTTACTGTGGGCGAAAACGAATTTATTCCTCCACCGCGTGTAAAATCAGCAGTGATCCGGTTACACCGGAACGATGTGCAGCAGCTGGATTGCGATGAAAAAAAATTCAAGCAAATTGTGAAAGCGGGCTTTAACCAGCGCCGCAAAACATTACGAAATTCAATCAAAGCATTTCAATTGAAACCCGAATTTTCAAATCATAAATATTTGACACAACGCGCCGAGGAATTGTCGGTGGCCGATTTCGTAGCGCTTACCAACATGGTGGAATAAAGACATCATAAAAGCCTCTGAAATCAATGCTTTAAACCGCTTTGTGTTTTAATTGTTAAAATTCCGGGGAAAGGCGTTAAATTTTCCCGGAAAATTCTCCCCGATAATTATAAATCTTACCTTTGCAGCCGTTAAATGGCGGCAATACTTTACAATGAATTTGCTGCCCGGTTAAAAAAAGGAACAGGATCATGCAATTCGAACTAACAGACGAATTTTTAACAAGGCTGCAAACCGCTATTGATAGCGGCGATAATGCCTTTATTGAAACGCAGCTGAAAGAGCTGTATCCTCCTGATATTGCCGAAATTTTTAACAAGCTGGAGCTGAAACAGGTAAAATTTTTATACAATTACCTGGATGAGCAGATCGCTGCCGATGTGTTGGTAGAGCTGGAAGAAGACGTCCGCGAAGACATCCTGTTATCGCTTACCTCCAAAGAGATTGCGGAGCAGCTGATCGACAACATGGATTCGGATGATGCCGCCGATGTGATCGCGGAATTACCCGATGATGTGCAGGACGAGGTACTCTCGCACATGGAAGACAGCGAGCAGGCCAGCGACATTGTTGACCTCTTAAATTACGATGAAAATACAGCCGGTGGTTTAATGGCAACCGAGCTGGTGCGTGTGCATGTGAACAGCAACTCTGTGGAATGTGTTCGCGAGATCCGCACACAGGCCGAAGACATTGATCATATTTATGCCATCTACGTGGTGGATGATGATGAAAAACTGGTGGGATTATTATCTCTTAAAAAACTGGTGATCTCCCCTACCCGTTCGCTTGTAGCCGACATTTGCGACCCGAAAGTAATTTCCGTAAAAACAAATACCGATGCCGAAGAAGTAGCCAACATCATGGACAAGTACAACCTGGTTGTATTGCCGGTGGTGGATGCGCTCGGCAGGCTGGTTGGCCGCATTACAGTGGATGATGTGCTGGATGTAAGAAGAGAAGAAGAAACGGAAGACATGCAAAAAATGGGTGCGATGGAAGCCCTGGAAGAACCGTACATGAGCACGCCGTTCTTACAAATGATCCGCAAACGCGTGGGCTGGCTGGTAATTCTTTTTCTTGGAGAAACCTTAACCGCCACTGCCATGAGCTTTTTCGAAGATCAGATCGCAAAAGCGGTGATCCTTGCCTTATTTATTCCTTTAATTATTTCCAGCGGCGGTAACAGCGGTTCGCAGGCATCTACGCTGATCATCCGCGCACTTGCACTGGGCGAGATCACTATCCGGGATTGGTGGAAGATCCTCAAAAAAGAATTTGCCACAGGGCTGGTAATCGGGATCATCCTTGGTATCATTGGTTTTGCAAGAGTCGGACTTTGGTCTTATTTTATCAGCAGCTATGGCCCGCACTGGCAGCTTATTGCCTGCAGTGTTGGATTTTCATTGGTAGGTGTAGTCATGTGGGGAACTTTAATGGGATCTCTCCTTCCGTTGATATTGAAACGCCTTGGACTTGATCCTGCAGTATCTTCCGCCCCGTTTGTAGCCACACTGGTGGATGTAACCGGGCTGGTCATCTATTTCTCTTTTTCAATTATCTTTTTACGAGGTGTGTTATTGTAATTACCCGAATTAAAAAGTAGTGTCCATGAAAATCCTTTTTATCGATTCCAATCATTCCCTGCTACACGAAACGCTTGAAAAAGCAGGATATCTCTGCGACCTACAGTATCACTGGACCAGGGAAGAGATCATCAGCAACATCCATTTGTACGATGGCATTGTGATCCGCAGTAAAATAAAAATCACAAAAGACATTATTGACAAAGCCACACAGCTTAAATTTATTGCACGTGCAGGCGCCGGTATGGAAAACATTGATGTGGAATATGCCGAAAGTAAAGGAATAAAATGTTTGCATGCCCCGGAAGGCAACCGCGATGCAGTAGGCGAACATGCGATCGGCATGCTGCTTTCCTTATTCAATAATTTATGCCGCGCCAACAAACAGGTACGTGAAGGCAAATGGATCCGTGAAGGTAACCGCGGTATTGAACTGATGGGAAAAACGGTAGGTATTATCGGTTACGGAAATATGGGCAGCGCTTTCGCAGAAAGGTTAAAAGGTTTTGGCGTTACAATTCTGGTATATGATAAATACAAGAAAAATTTCGGAAGTGATACGATTATTGAAAGTTCGTTGGAACGTTTGTTTGATGAAGCAGATGTGATCAGTCTGCACACACCTTTAACAGATGAAACGCATTACATGATCAACGATGCATTCATAAATTCGTTCAAAAAAAATATTTACATCATCAATACAGCGCGTGGTAAATGTTTAAATACAGCAGATCTCGTAACCAATTTAAAATCCGGAAAAGTAGCAGGCGCCTGCCTGGATGTTTCCGAATACGAAATGGTTTCGTTTGAAACCCTTGATGTTACGGCATTACCCGAAGCATTCCAATACCTGATCCAATCCGATAAAGTGATGCTATCCTCCCACATTGCCGGCTGGACGCACGAAAGCAATGAAAAAATTGCGAAGGTACTGGCCGATAAAATCATGTTGCTCGATAAATAACCATACGATGAAAAAAGCAATTTTTATTTTACTTTATTTCGCAGCAATGCTTACTGCGGTTGCGCAATATCCTTCCTGCGATGGCAACAGGTACCGTACCTACGTTTTTCCGGCTTATGATTCCGTGATCAACATTCAGTACGGACATAATTTTACGCAGGGTGGCGCTTCTCAAAACCTTATCATGGACATTTACACACCGCATGGGGATGTTGCAACCAAAAGGCCCATGATCCTGTTTATACACGGTGGCGGTTTTGTGGGTGGCAGTCGCCAGGATATGAGAACCATTTGTTTGCTATACGCATTACAGGGATATGTTACCGCTACTATTGATTATCGCCTGGTAGATATTCCGGCTACTGATTCTACTATTGTTGCAACGGGAATGGTACAAGCTGTAAGCGATGCAAAAGCTGCCGTACGCTATTTTACACAAGATGCTGCAACCAGCAACCTCTATAAAGTGGATACTAATTTTATTTTTATTGCCGGTTTATCTGCCGGGGCCATTACGTCATTACATGCTGCCTATATGGATGCTTCCGATAATATTCCGCCCTACCTGTTAACGATCATTAATAACAACGGTGGTTTTAAAGGCAATAGCAGCACCAATACTGCGCATACAACTCCCATCAAAGCGGTATTAAGCTATTCGGGCGCGCTGTATCAAAAAGAATTTATCAGTCCGGGCGAACCGGCGCTCTTCAGTTTCCACGATATTGGAGATACCATTGTTCCCTGCGGTCACGGCCACTCAAGCCTTTTTCCTTCTGCTATTTACCTCGACGGTGCTTGTGCATTGCAGCCGGAAGCAACGTCAAAAGGAGTTTACAACGATCTGTTTATCCATTACAGCAGCGGCCATGGCGATTATTTTTATTATCCTACTTTAGATACCGTGCTTCAAAAGACTTCCAACTTCTTGTATGAAATTATCTGCGACAATCTCTTGTCGGTTAATTCAGTAGAAAAAGAAGAAACATCTTTTCAGTTGTATCCTAACCCGGCAACAGAAAAAATCACCATTTCCTATACGGGCAATACTAATAAAAAAGAAAAGTTCCGTTTGCTTAATGCGATGGGGATGCTGGTAAAAGAAATGGAAGTAAACGAAACAACCGAAATAAGCATTGCCGGCTTACCAACGGGGCTCTATTTTGTACAGCGACAAAACAATCCGAAACAAACATTGAAATTTATAAAGCAGTAGAAGAATGTTGTAATTCTTTTTTTGATAAGATAAAATTGGTAAAGTCTTCAATACTTAAAGCCATTCAAACAAATATTTTTCATCGTATGCTATTTCATATTCTTGCAAAATATTAATGTACCCGTCCTTAAACTTTTTCTTTTGATGATGTACCGCCTGATTTAGTATATAGTTAACCACATTTTTCACCGATGAACTACTGTATGAAAAAGCGCCAAATCCTTCCTGCCAACGAAATATGTCTTTTACCCAGCCTTTATCGTTAATAAATTGGGATGAACCGGCTTTTACATCTCTTACCAAATCAGAAAGCAGCACTGTAGGTGTCATCCAGATCAATATATGCACATGATCGGGCATACAATAAATGGCAAGTGATTTTGCATTTCTTCTGTTAATAATACCACATATGAATTTTTGTAATTCTTCCCTGTTGTTTTCATGAATCAAACATTCTCTTCTTTTTACTGTAAAAACAATTTGAACATATAATTGTGAATAGGTGTTTGCCATAATATTTAAGTATTGCAGATCGCTCCTACGGAGCTAATACAGGTTGCCCCTACGAAGCTCATAATTGTTAAGCATAATTGATATTATTAGGGTTCGCTCCTAACGGAGCGTATCATAATCTTTTATAATAAATATATACAGTGCTCCGTTAGGAGCAAACGGTTATAGAAATACAATTTGAATGCATGACAAGCTCCGTAGGAGTGGCCTGTATCAACACACAGCTTGGTTCCGATATAGCATTGCAGATCGCTCCTATGGAGTCGGTTATAATTATTGCCGCATCGCACCCCGTGTTATTGCAGTATGCTCCTATGAAACATTGATAAAAACAGGCCACGCTCCAACGAAGCACATCCTATGAAGTAAACTGTAGCAAACAGCTCCATAGATACACACTGAGCTAACCCCGAACAGTACGCGATATTGCTCCGCAGGAGCGGCCTGTTAACGTCGGTTTACACTTTTTCAAATGTAAACGACAACATCAATTCGTTTCTGAACTGAAACTTATAAGGCGGATAAGGAACGTAGCGAATCCTGCTATCCACTATAAAATCCAGGTATTTAAATATTTTTATGATCACACGGTTCCGGAAATCAACAGTGCATTTTTGCCGGTTGATCGCATTTGCAAAAAAACGCGAATTGTTTTCCCAACGAATTCTTTTACCAATGCTTTTCCGGATATAGGTTTGAATCCCCAAGCCATATTCGGTACTGATCAATGTGTTTTTATAAATAATAGCTCCGGACCGATCTGCGGTTTCATTATCCAACAATGGCAGAGTAGACGTATGCAGCGTTACAAATGTGAGATCGATCCTGTTTGTTTTCCAAAACCGAATGGTGCTACCATAGCCAATATCAACGTTCATCGGATTACCGAAACCACTGATCCAGCGTTTGGTAAAACGTCCACTATCATTGTAATCATTTTCATACGCAGATAAAAACTGGGAGCTGAAATAAAAACTAAACACATTCTCAAATCGCTTACCTGTCTTTTTTACAACATCAGCAGCTAAATCAAGGTAATCGGCATTTTTATACCAGCTACTGTCTATAAATTTTAAATAACCCAACTCACCATTAAACCGCAAATGCGTTTCCCAACTGTTTCCTATGCTATCGTAATTAACATTCGACCTTAATAAAAACGAATAGCTATTATTTCCATTGTATTTCCAGTTTTTATACTGAACATACGAAGCAGAAAAATTATTGGTATATGTGATTGTTGACGGAAGATGAAAACGGGTTGCTTTTTTTAAAGAATCCGGATTCCCTTTCGCGTATATTTTAAAACCGGGCAATAGCAATGCAAGAAATACTAAAAGAAGTTTTCTTTTCATTAAGAATGATGAATAAAAATGTGTGAACCGGTTTATTTATTGCCGGAAAGGTTTAATGTTGGAAGTGACTCTTTGGAAATATTCCAAATATTAAGATAATCCAAATTAACATAGATAATTTTTGTCCTGCAATTACCGTGATGTGATTTTATAGCTTTATCCCAACCTGGAAGGTGATTACGATTAACATGATCAAAATATTTTGCATAATCTGCAAAAACTATATAATCAAAATTTCCATCTTGTAGTTCTTCCAATGTTCTATTATGATCGTCAAGCAAACTCACAAATTCATTGTAATCAACTTTCCTTGTGGTGCGAATAAAATTTTCTTCAATCTTACATATTCTTTTAAAAACTGTATCAACCGAAGCATTGCAATTAACAGTGTCATTTTTGTAAGCAAGAAAATCATGCTTTTTAGTAAAAATTATAATATCCTGGTAGCCTGCAAAATAGTTTGCTAATCTACTCAGACATGATGTATCTTTTGCAAAAACAACAGATGAAGAATCGATTCCTATACTTTGGGAATATTGGTTAATGGAATGATAACTTTCCATTTTAGGATTTTTTATTCCAAATGCTATTTTGTAAAACAGGTTACAAGAAGACAAAGCGAAACAAGAGATCAGTAATAAATATTTCATGTGGGGTTGTGGTTATCTGATAATTAAAAAGCACCAACCGCAATAAATGCGGCTGGTGCATGATTAGAAATTATTTTAAAGGAACATTGATTTGATATCCTCCTCTGACCTTCAGAAGAGTGTATGAACCTTTTTCAATACTCAATCGGCCTTTTGCTCCAAGCGCTTTTTGAATATCAGCTGATAACAAAACCGCTTCTTCAAAAGTTACAGTGTTTCCTTTAAAGTATTCTTCTTTTCCGGAAATCATATCTTTTGAGATGAAGATTTGCAATGTATTTGTTTCGTCATTAATCTGCATCGTGCTCAACTTCCAGTTCACATCAATTCCCGGATTACAAAGTCCAAAATTTGAACATCCCAAACTTTTTCTTCCAATTTCAAAATGGATTGTAACCACCGGCCCTGCAAACGAAGCAACCGTTGTTGCCATTATTAATCCTACTGCAATAATTATTTTTTTCATACTTTAATAAAAGGTTAATAGTTGTTAATTTTTGATTTATACTCAATTATTTAATAACTTCAACCCTTGAAACGAGACCGCTCAAGGTTTTTTTTCAACGGCTCTTCTAAAGAGTGGTTGATAGTTCATAGTTTAATTACTGTTTATTATTACCTCCTTTCTAATTAAGTAAGTTTCCTAGGCCTACTTTTTTTTGACATGAAGAGCCGTTTTTTATTTCGACTCATTCCATTGCTCAAATCAATTTTTTATTTTTTTAAGCGGGCAAATATAGACCCTTATATTTTTCATTTCCAAATTTTTTTGAAACACAAAAACTCGAAAAATTAGGTTTCGGAAAGGTTTTCAGAAATTTCATTTGATTTTATTTTTGTAACAGGCTGTTACTAAGACAATAAAAAAAATGAGCGAATGATCTGCAAATAAAACAGGGGAAACAAAATCAATACACTTTTGAAGAAGATGTGTGATTTTTATAAAGCGAAAAGAACAGTTTCTACGCAAATAATTTTTTAAAATGCATTTTTAAAAAATTATTTGCGTAGAAATTTTTCTGAGAATATTTTTATTAATTTTAGTCACAACATCATCACATGAGCGAACAAGCCAACAACCCACTGCACGGTAAAACTTTACAAATGATTTTGGAAGAATTATTGGAAACCTATCGTTGGGAAGGATTAGCGGAACAGATCCGCATCAATTGTTTTATGGATAATCCCAGTATAAAATCGAGCCTTACGTTTTTACGTAAAACACCATGGGCAAGGGCTAAAGTAGAAGAGCTGTATGTGCGCCTGAAAACTGATAAATGATTTTTGAAGAATAAACGGTTATTCTTTTTCTGTTACATAATAATACCCTTCCAGGTTTTTTATTCCCAGTAATCCACGCCGGTATATAAATGCTACTTTCAGCTGCCCGTTTTTGGGCGGTGTTTTCAGCAAAAGTAATTTACTGTTGTACCAATCGGCGCCCTCTACCTCCAGCTGGTAGCCAACAAAAGAATGGGAGCCGTGGTAGCTGTATTTACTGTAGGTGGTTGTCCAGCTTTCGGAATAACTGATGATCCGAAACTCCTCTGTTTGCGCCTTTGTAACCGGAATTAAAAAATTGATCCACAATAACAAGGTGGTGACCGTAACTCCAAAACCAACATAAGAATAGAGCAGAAAAAAAGCGCCGCTAAAAATATTGCGTGACTCAAAATATCTTTTTTGCAGCAGGCCAACTGTTCCTATAAACAGCACTGCCGCAAGGTAAAACCAATAGGGCAAAATAAGCTGGTACATTAAAAACAAGGCTGTGGCAATTCCGCCCAAAACGCCAAATAATAAAAGCGACAGCGACCAATGCCAACTGCTGTATTTATAGTTGGGTTTTATTTCGGCAGCCGTTGGTATGTTAAAGCTATTGAGCTCGAAATAACCGGGTGCTACTTTATAATCGTCGTTTACATTATTAGGATCCTGGTTAAGCAAAAACACAATATAATTGTACAGCTCGGGCAATTGTTTTGAAAATTCTTTGGGGCTTTCAAAAAATGCTTCAGAGCATACGGCAAAAAATTCGGCCATGTTGGTTTTTCCATACGGGCGTAAAAATTCTTCGGCCTGGTTCCTCAGTTTTTCCAATTCGCCTTTTGCTACCGATTCCCAGATATCAATACGGTTTGCAAAATAAATATCAAAACCCACTCCCACCGAAAGCGATAATTTTAACGCATGTGTCATTTCGTGCAAACCCAGGTTTACTTTATCGGTCGCATTTGCATTGCCTTCCCTGAAAGCCTGCCACGATAAATACATTCTGCCCTGGCTGGTTGCTCCTTTGTACTCGGTTTTAGTTCCGCCGAGCGTAAAAATATCAGGAAAAATTACGATGGTTTCGAGATTGGAAAGCTTGTATTTTGTAAGTCCAAAGGTAAGTTGAACGGCTGTTGCAGAGATGAGCACTTTCATTTCCTCCGTCACCATCAGTCCATGCATTCCTGCAAACTCTTTGTTGTTCATAAAAACAAACAAACGGTTTACAAATTTTTTTTTGCCTTCTTCGGACAAGCCCCTGTAATAAGGAATGTTTTTCACATAGCTGTTTACCATTTCAAGGTCTTGCGCCCGGATAAAGAATTTCCGGAGCCCCGTTGCATGAAGCACCAGGTACCAGCCATCCTTCATGGCGCTGTATAACAAGTAACACAACATCAGCAACAAACCTGTTGCTATTATGCCTGTGAAAATTTCCATGAAGTTTCCTGTTTAGTTAAATCCACGTAAATGTATGAATTTATGCCAATTTCATACAGGGCCTGAAAAATAATATCTGCTAAAAAAAAACAGGTTTAAACCGGCTGCCACTGATGCTCCGCCCTGTTTTGCAGAATGCCCGAAAACTCCACCCGTGGCGGAAGATCAAGAAAAGGATACGTTATTTTGGAAAGGTACAAGCCCTGCGGATGGGCAGGAATAATGGTAGGCGGATGCTCCCCTGTTTGCAGGCAATGCTCCAGCTGTTCCACTGTATATTCGCCTTTGCCAATCTCCAGTAATTTACCGGTTAATATCCGGATCATGGCTTTTAAAAACCGGTTGGCCGAGATCCGGAAACGCAGCTTGTCGCCGTTTGCATCCATATACAAAGCTGCCAAGCTTACCTTGCAAATGGTAGAATTGTGCTTTTCCGGCGAACGGCAAAAACCATGGTAATTGGTATATTTTGGGAACAAATCCACGGCAGCTTTCATCTGTTCCAGGTTTAAATTTTTGAGCTGGTAAAACGCGCTCATGGTACTTAAAAAGGGATCTTTATAGGTATGGATAAAATAATCGTACGTGCGTTGCGTGGCATCAAAACGTGCATGCTGGTTATCCTGTACCGGGATAATGTCGAAAATGGCAATCGTATCCGGCAGCACTTTATTGAGGCGGAACAGCAAGTCGAAATCCCAGGTTTCGGCCACATCAATATGAAAGAAATACTGGCTGGCATTTACCTGTGCATCGGTACGGCCGCAGCCCATTACCGTAATGGGTGTTTTTAATATTCGGGCAAGGGCGTTTTCCAGCACTTCCTGAACGCTCACAATGCCTGCCTGCCTTTGCCAGCCGCGGTACTGGTAACCATGGTAACCGATATGAAAAAAATACCTCACGCTTTTTTTGCCGTTTTTTGTACCTGTAAATGTAGGGATTTATAGCGTAAATTTTGGTCTTTCGTGAATAGTTGAGTATCTTTACACCGGTTCTTTAAATTGCTTATCAAGAAAGGTGGAGGGACGTGCCCTGCGAAACCTTAGCAACCCTATATTAGTTTGAAATAACGGAGATAAAAAAGATGATCCAAACTAAAAAAGAAGGTGCTAAATCCTGTTCTTACATTATGTAAGAAACAGATAAGTCAGAATAATAAATTTTTGAAAATTTGATTCCTCAAACTAATTTATCTCCTCTGACTATAAACCGTTAGAGGAGATTTTTTTTGTACCAACGTTATTAAATAATGCTGTAAATGGATTTAAACGATAGCTCATTAACGCGCTTTAGCAACCGGGTGGAAAACTACATTAAGTACCGCCCCGATTATCCCGCGGAAATTATTCCGTTCCTGGAACAGGAAGGAATGCTGAACGCCCAAAGTGTGATGGCCGATATTGGCTCCGGAACAGGCATTTCGGCAGAAATGTTTTTAAAAGAAGGAAATACGGTGTACGGTGTGGAACCCAATAAGGACATGCGCGAAGCTGCAGAACGTTTGCTGAGCCGATATAAAAATTTTGCGAGTATTTCCGCTACAGCGGAGGAAACAACGCTGGCACATAACAGCATCGATTTAATTGTAGCCGGACAGGCGTTTCACTGGTTCGACAAACAAAAATGCAAAACGGAATTTCAGCGGATCTTAAAACCGGCAGGCACAGTAATTTTGATGTGGAACGACCGAAGGACAGCAAGCACACAGTTTTTACAGGCGTATGAAGATTGCATCAATATGTTTTCCACGGATTACAAAGAAGTGAACCATCAAAATATTACAGAGCAAACATTTGCTGATTTTTATGGAACGGGAAATTATAAAATGAAATCATTTGATCATTTTCAAGAAGTGGATTTTGAAGGATTAAAAGGCCGTTTGCTTTCCTCTTCCTACATTCCAACGGAAGAGCATCCCGATTTTAATTTCATGATCAGCGTGCTGAAAAAAATCTTTAACCGTTTCCAGGAAAACGGAAAAGTAAAAATTGAATACGATACAAAAGTTTATTACGGAAAACTATAAAAATATATGAATACAACGAAGGAAACCGGCACACTTACTCCAACCGGCAAAGCAGAACAGCAGGCAGATATCCGCAAAGAATTGGAAAAACGCGTGTTGGTGATCGACGGCGCCATGGGAACGATGATCCAGCAATACAAACTGGAGGAAAAAGATTTCAGGAGCAAACGTTTTGCCGACTGGCATAAGGATTTGAAAGGAAATAATGATTTGTTATCCATCACACAGCCGCAGATCATTAAAGCCATTCACAAAGAATATTTGAAAGCCGGTGCCGATATTATCGAAACAAATACATTCAGTGGAACTACCATTGCCATGGCGGATTACGACATGCAGGAACTGGCGTATGAACTGAATTACGAATCTGCAAAAATTGCAAAAGAAGCCATTGCCGAATACAATTTACAAAGCGGAAATCAGCAGCCGAAATTTGTTGCTGGAGCCATTGGGCCTACTAACCGCACACTTTCATTATCGCCCAATGTGAACGATCCGGGTTTCCGCGCCATTACATTTGATGAGCTGGTAACTGCCTATACCGAACAGGTAAAAGGATTGATCGATGGCGGCGCAGATTTGCTGCTGATCGAAACTATTTTTGATACCTTAAATGCAAAAGCAGCTTTGTTTGCGATCCAGAATTATTGCGAAAAAATAAACCGGAAAATGCCGGTGATGGTTTCCGGAACCATAACAGATGCCAGCGGACGGACACTTTCCGGGCAAACTACGGAAGCATTTTTAAATTCGGTTTCACACGTTGATTTACTAAGTGTTGGTTTAAATTGTGCGCTTGGCGCGAAAGATATGCGCCCTTATTTGGAAGAGCTTTCCAATAAATCGCCTTTCTATGTAAGCGCCTATCCAAACGCCGGTTTGCCCAACCAGTTTGGCGAATACGATGAGGATGCACATACAATGGGGCACCAGATCGAAGATTTTTTGCAGGCAGGATTCATCAATATTGTAGGCGGATGCTGCGGTACCACTCCCGCGCACATCCAACGCATTGCCGAACTAGCAAAGGTAGCGCAGCCGCGTAAAAAACCGGTAGCGGATACGCTGATGCATTTAAGCGGCCTGGAACCATTGACATTGAGGCCTGAAAGTAATTTTTTGAATGTTGGGGAACGTACCAATGTTACCGGCTCTAAAAAATTCCTGCGCTTAATTAAAGAAGAAAATTACGAAGAAGCGCTTGCCATTGCAAAAGACCAGGTGGACGGCGGAGCACAAGTGATTGATGTGAACATGGATGAGGGGATGCTGGACGGTGAAGCGGCGATGACCAAATTTTTAAACCTGATCGCTTCCGAACCCGACATCAGCAAAGTGCCGATCATGATCGATTCCTCGAAATGGACGGTAATTGAAGCGGGATTAAAATGCGTGCAGGGAAAAGCAATCGTGAATTCGATTTCCTTAAAAGAAGGGGAAGAAAAATTTATTGAGCAGGCACATAAAATAAAACAATACGGAGCCGCAGTGATCGTAATGGCATTTGATGAAGCAGGACAAGCGGATACATTGGAACGCAGAAAAGAAATTTGCCGGCGCGCTTACGATATTTTAGTAGACAAAGTGCATTTTCCGGCACAGGATATAATTTTCGATCCCAATATTTTTCCGGTCGCTACCGGTATGGAAGAGCACCGCCTGAATGCGCTCGATTTTTTTAATTCCACCAAATGGATCAAGGAAAATTTACCGCATGCAAAAGTAAGCGGCGGTGTAAGTAATGTTTCCTTCTCATTCCGTGGAAACGATCATGTTCGGGAAGCCATTCACGGTGCATTTTTGTACCATGCCGTAAAAGCCGGTATGGACATGGGAATTGTAAACCCGGCACAACTTCAGGTATACGATGATATCGATAAAAAATTATTGGAATTAGTGGAAGATGTGTTATTGAACAGGAGGGACGATGCAACCGAACGGCTTGTAGAACATGCGGAATCGCTGAAAGGCATTACCAAAGAAAAAACAGAAAAGGATGAAGAATGGCGCAGAGGAACCGTGGAAGAGCGCCTGAGCCATGCCCTGGTAAAAGGATTGGTGGAATACATTGATGTAGACACAGAAGAAGCGCGCCTAAAATTAGGCCGCCCCTTACACGTAATCGAAGGGCCGCTGATGGATGGAATGAATGTGGTAGGTGATCTGTTTGGAAGCGGAAAAATGTTTTTACCCCAGGTAGTGAAAAGCGCCCGTGTAATGAAAAAAGCAGTAGCGTATCTGGAGCCTTATTTGCAAGCGGAAAAAGATGCGAATAAGCTGGCAGGCATTGTGGGCAATGGAAGACAGAATGCAGGCAAAATACTAATGGCTACTGTAAAAGGTGATGTGCACGATATTGGAAAAAATATTGTAGGCGTGGTACTGGCCTGTAACAATTATGAAATTATCGATTTGGGCGTGATGGTTTCCTGCGATAAAATTTTAGAGGAAGCAAAAAAGCACGATGTTGATATTATCGGATTAAGCGGCCTGATAACGCCATCGCTGGATGAAATGGTACACGTGGCAAAGGAAATGGAACGCCTGCAATTTAAAACGCCTTTATTGATCGGTGGCGCTACTACTTCAAAGGTGCATACGGCGGTAAAAATTGCGCAAAATTATTCGGGACCTGTGGTACACGTGAACGACGCCAGTAAATCGGTACCTGTTGCCAGCAGCCTTATTTCGGATGAATTGCGCGATGCATTCATGGTGGAAGTTTCAAAAGATTACGATCGTGTGCGCGAACAAAATAAAAACGCGCAATCGCAAAACAAATACATTTCCATCGCGGAAGCGCGCGCCAACAAATTCGAGATCGACTGGAATGCTGCAGAAATAAGAAAACCGGCATTTACCGGGAACAAAGTATTTGATAATTACCCGATTTCGGAATTAGTGGAATACATCGACTGGACACCTTTCTTTATTTCCTGGGAAATGAAAGGATCATACCCGAAAATTTTGAAAGACCCTGTTCGTGGTGAAGAAGCGCGCAAATTATTTGCAGATGCACAAAAAATGCTGAAGCAGATCATTGATGAAAAATGGCTGGAAGCGCGTGCGGTGATCGGTATTTATCCGGCCAACGCTGTGGAAGACGATATTGAAGTGTATGAAGATGAGAACAGGAAAAAAGTAAAAACGGTGTTTCACACGCTGCGCCAGCAAACAAAAAAACCGGCAGGACAATACAATGTAGCCCTGGCAGATTTTGTGGCGCCACGGACTAATGACTCCGGGCAAACGACTCCGGACTATGTAGGCGCGTTTGCCCTCACTACCGGTATTGGCATCGACGAGCACGTAGCGCGTTTTGAAAAAGACCATGACGATTATTCTGCTATCATGCTAAAAGCCCTGGCCGACAGGCTTGCGGAAGCTTTCGCTGAATTGATGCACAAACGTGTGCGGAAAGAATTCTGGGGATATGCAACGGGCGAGGATTTGAAAAATGAAGAGCTGATCAAGGAAGAATACGCCGGGATCCGTCCGGCACCAGGCTACCCGGCACAACCAGACCATACCGAAAAACCAACACTTTTTAAATTGCTGGATGCCGAAAAAAATACAGGAATTAAATTAACGGAAAGCATGGCAATGTTTCCTACAGCGGCTGTAAGCGGCTTGTACTTTGCACATCCGCAATCCCATTATTTCGGGATCGGTAAGATCCAGAAAGACCAGGTAGAAGAATATGCAATACGAAAAGGCATGGGGATTGATAAAGCAGAGCGCTGGCTGGGGCCAAATCTTGCTTATTAAACCTGTTAGTTAGAAGCTTCTGCGTGTAAATTTTTGATGCCTGAAGTATTGGATTAAAATATAAAAACTTAAATTTATTGAAATGAGGTACAATTTAAAAACACTTTGCCTGCTTTTTATCTTTGCAATCGCTGCAAATACAATGTTTGCACAAAAAGGAAAAACAAAAGAAAAAACAGGCGTAACTGCTAAGTATGATGCTGCCGGCCCGTTTTGCAACGGCCTGGCAAGGGTAAAACTCAATAAAAAATGGGGCTATATCGATACAACAGGCAACGTGGTGGTAGCACCGAAATACAATGAAGTAGAAAATTTTTCGAACGGCATGGCAAGGGTACGCCTTGGCCAGAAATGGGGATTGCTTGATGTTTCGGGAAAAGAGATCATTAAACCTACTTTCGACTGGATCTATGATTTTGTAAATGGAAAAGCAAAAGTGAAATTAGAGGGGCAGGAATATTACATGGATACACACGGCAACCGCGTTGATCCGTAATCATTATTATACTTGCGTTTACACCCTTTTTTAATGAAACAGCTTCTGTTGGCATAAAAATTTCCAAACCATCCTGTTCTACAACTCCTTTTAACCTGTTTTCCCGCTGATGATGTATGCATTTTCCATTATCTTTGGGTTAACTAAACGCATAATGAGAAAAGTTACTGTTCCGTTATTCTTACTCGCTTGCTTTGTTTTATCCGCTTTTGCTTTTATGCCGGGTACAGGTATTTTTATTGCCAGCAACGGCAATGTTACCTTTATATCCAAAGCGCCGCTGGAAACGATTAAAGCCGAATCAAAAAAACTGGGTGGTGCCCTGGATGTTGAAAAAAGGACATTTGCATTTGTGCTCCCTGTAAGTTCGTTCGAAGGTTTCAACAGCCCGCTGCAAAAAGAGCATTTTAATGAAAACTACCTGGAAACCGATAAAATCCCCAAAGCTGTTTTTAAAGGAAAAATCATAGAGGAAGTAGACCTTGCAATCCCCGGAACATACACCATCCGTGCAAAAGGAACAATGAGCATCCATGGGGTTGATAAAGAAATGATCATCAAATCGAAAGTCACCACCACTGCCAGCCAAATAATAGTGGAATCATCCTTTACTATCGCTTTAAAGGATTTCAACATCTACATTCCAAAGCTGGTAAATCAAAAAATTGCTGAGGATATTTTTGTGGATGTGAAGATGGATTTAAATCCTAAAAAATAGTACCTTGGGTATATGTTTTCCAAAAGTAAAAGCAGCTATACTCCAATCACCGCGTTAGCATTTTTATTATTTTGCTTCACGTGCATGCATGCACAAAACATCCGTAATTTTCCGGCGCTTACCGGTAAAAAAGATGTGGCCGCCAACTGCGTTTTACAAGCAGATAATGGCGAATTATGGATCGGGACCAATGCCGGGCTAATCCAATATACCGGCGAAACCACCAAATTTTTCACACACGACGATGGTCTTGTAGAAAATACTGTAACAGCGCTTTTCATGCAAAGTGATCATACCCTGTGGATCGGCCATAAGAATGGAAAAATAACATTGCTCCAAAACAAAATATTTAAACCTTTTTTCTTAAACGGCAAGCTTCCGGAAGAACCTGTATCTGCTTTTTGCGAAGCCTCCGGAATATGGATCGCATCTTATGGCGCCGGCATTTCGTATTATCCTCCCGGAAGCAAAAAATTGCAACAATACAATGCGTATAATGGTTTGAGCGACAATTCCATTTACACTTTATGCACCGATAGTACAGCAACCGTGTGGGCAGGGACAGATGCGGGCATCACACAGATCAAAGTAAAAGATCAAAAACCGGTATTTTCAGTAATTTCCATGAAAGAAGGTTTGCCCGATAACATTGTACGCAGTCTCGTGTATGGCTGGAAAAAAAATCTATACGTGGGTATGCAGGATTCGGGCGTATGCCGTTACGATCTTACGGCCAACAAATTCAAACGCATTTGCAGCGAATGGAAATACGGTACGGTTACTTCCATGCTCTCGCAAGATGGTTATGATGTGCTGATTGGAACACAACAGCATGGCCTGATCCGTTGTGTACCTTTAAGTATCCAAAATCCGGGATCATTAACCGTAACTGATTCCAGGAATGGCTTACGCGGGAACGCCATAAATTCTATTTTTATTGACCGCGAAGAAAACATCTGGCTAACTACCGATGAAGGTGTTTCGGAGATCTATCAAAACCGGATCAGCGTTCTCACAACAAAAAATGGCCTGAGCTCCGACAAAATAGTTGCATGTTTTATTGACTCGCACAAAAACCGATGGATAAGCACAGATAAAGGTGTAATGAAATTTGCGTATGCAAGGAACGGACAAACATCTGTACGTAATTATTTTCCAACGGAAGAAAAACCCGAAAAACAAATTACCTGCATCCACGAAGATGCGGCGGGAATTCTATGGTTTGGGACATACGGATCCGGTATTTACCGCCTCGATCCGGCAACGGAAAAACAGGAGCTGATCTCCGTAAAAAACGGTTTGGCAAATGATAATATCTCATCCATCACAGGCGGTTTGCATTGCATATGGGCAGGAACGCTTGGTGGTGGGATTAGCTGTATCAGCGAAGCAAACGGGAACCGCAGCATTAAAAATTATTCACTGGCACAAGGCCTGACCGCTGATTATATTTATTCCGTTTATGGTGATACGAAAAACAATTTGTGGATCGGAAGCGACGGAGAAGGATTGATCCGGTTTACGGATGGAAAATTTGTTAATGAAAGCCGGCGCTACAACCTAAAGGGTAAAACAGTATATTCCATTAAGGAAGATGGTTTTAATAACATCTGGTTCAGCGTTGCCGGACAAGGCATTTACCGGTTCCGCAACAATGATATGGTCAATTATTCGATTGCAAACGGCTTGCGCGATAACAGCCCAACAACATTGGAGGTAACAGGAACGATGGTAATTACAGCGCACCCGAAAGGCATTGATGTGCTCGACATCAGTACAGGAAAATTCAGTTATTTCTCCACTTCCGATAACGACATAGAGCCGAATCTGAATGCTTCCGACCACGATCAACAGGGCAATGCATGGATCGGCACAAATACGGGACTTATTGAATTCCGCGCCGTTGATATTGCAGCGGATGCGATCATGCCATTGGTAAAGATCACCAGTCTTTCCGTACAATATCAGCCGTACCCGCTCGATTCTGCCACTGATTTTTCATTCCGGCAAAATAACTTTGTATTTAATTATACGGCGGTCTGGCTGCGATCTGATGCGAAAATAAAATTCCGTTACAAGCTGGAAGGCAACGACAGCAGTTATTTTGAAACGGAAACAAAAACCGCATCATATTCCAACCTTCCTCCCGGCAGTTACACTTTTTTGGTATCTGCCGCCAACCAGGAAGGAAAATGGAGCACGCCGCTGCGTTATTCTTTTTCTATTGCCACACCACCCTGGCAGCGTGTTTGGTTCTGGGTTGCCCTTGTGATCATTGCCGTTTCTTTGTTTTATTTTTTTGTGCAATACCGTTTAAGAGTGCTTCAAAAAGAAAAAAATATTCTCGAACATAAGGTAAACATCCGTACTGCCGAAATTGTAAAACAAACAAAAGTAATTGAAACAAAGAACAAGGAACTGGAAAGACTTTCCATCGTAGCGCGCGAAACGGGCAACCTGATCATCATTATGGATGCACAGGGAAAACTGGAGTGGGTAAACGAAAGCTTTGAACGGCTAAACAGCATTACACTGGAGGAACTGAAAAAGCGGAAATGCGAGACCATTTTTGATGTGAGCAACAACCCCGACATCCGCAACATTATTGAGAAGTGTATCCGCGAAAAAAAATCGGTGGTGTACGAATCAAAAAACACATTAGAAGACGGACAGATCATCTGGGAATCCTCGACGCTCACACCTATTTACAATGAGCGAGGCGATCTGCAAAAACTGGTGATCATCGATACGGACATTACGGAGCGTAAACGTGATGAAGAGATCATCCGGCAAAAAAACAAGGACATCACCGATAGCATCGAATACGCTAAAAAAATCCAGAACTCGATCCTGCCCGGAATAGATACGATCAAAGAATCGTTACCGGAAAGCTTTGTTTTCTTTTTGCAAAAAGACATTGTGAGCGGCGATTTTTATTGGTTTGCACGCAAAAACAACCTTGCCGTGATTGCTGCTGTAGATTGCACCGGGCATGGCGTTCCGGGCGCATTCATGTCCCTGATCGGCTATAATTTATTGAACCAGATCGTGAATGAAAAAAACATTTCAGATCCCGGCGAGATCTTAAATGCATTGAACACTGAAGTGCTCAAAGCCCTGTATCAAAATAATCCGGACAATACTTCCAAAGACGGAATGGACATTTCCATCTGCTCGATCGATCTGCAGAAAAAAGAAATTTTATTTGCCGGTGCAATGCGTCCACTTTATATTTTAAACAAAAACGGTTTTACTGAGATTAAAGGTGATAAAATTGCGATTGGGACAAGAGAAGATGAGCGGGAAAATGGAATCAAATTCAGTACTCATCGCATACAGGGAGAGGCCGGTGACGTATTTTACATTTGTTCAGACGGTTATGCCGATCAGTTTGGCGGTAGCAACGGAAAAAAAATGATGACAAAAAATTTCAAAAAGATCCTGTCAAAAATTTACACCGAACCGTTCGATCAGCAATACGCGCTTGTAAAAAGCCATCACGAACAATGGAAAGGCAGCTTTGAGCAGGTGGACGATATTTTGGTGATCGGGTTCTCGATCTGAGATCCTTTGTAATTTATTTCCTTAACATTCCCTCCGAAGCGTATATACGGCTAAATTGCTCCACCAGCGGTAGTGTTTTTAACGGTTTTTTACAGTATTTTTAGTGCTCAAAACTAAATTGCGTGATCCGTTTAAATCAAATCAATAAATCATATTCCATCGGCCAGAATAAAATGCATGTGCTGAAAGGAATTGATGCACATATAAAAGAAGGCGAGCTGGTATCGATCATGGGTTCGTCCGGTTCCGGGAAATCAACCCTGCTTAATATTTTAGGTTTGCTCGATAATTACGATTCAGGCGAATATTATTTGAACAACATCCTGATCCGGAATCTTTCACAAACGGAAGCCGCACGCCTGCGTAACAAATTTTTAGGCTTTGTATTTCAATCCTTCAATTTGCTCGCTTTTAAAAATGCAGTGGAAAATGTGGCACTTCCACTCTACTATCAAAAAGTGGGGCGGAAAGAACGCAACAAGTTAGCGCTGGAATACCTGGATAAAGTAGGTTTAAAAGAATGGGCAAACCATTCGCCAAGCGAAATGAGTGGTGGACAAAAACAACGCGTTGCCATTGCCCGGGCATTGATCTCACAGCCAAAAGTGATTTTTGCAGATGAGCCAACCGGTGCTTTGGATTCCCAAACATCTTTTGAAGTGATGGATATTTTTAAGGAAGTAAACAAGCAGGGAATTACAGTAGTGATCGTTACACATGAAGATGACATCAGTAAAATGACCGACCGGATCATCCGGTTGAAAGATGGATTTATTGTTAGTGAGTGATGATTTTGAATAACTGTCATTAAAAAAACAATCATTAAAAATATTTCTTCGAATTAAACATTTGCAAGAAAATAAAAACAAAAAAACACCATGTTCGATAGCGACAAATGGCAGGAAATATTCAGCACCATCAGCAAAAACAAGCTGAGGACCTTCCTTACTGCCTTTAGCGTAGCATGGGGAATTTTTGTGTTGATTATCTTACTGGGCGCAGGAAAAGCATTGCAAAACGGCGCTGAAAAAGAATTTACACACGATGCCGTAAACAGCCTCAATATTGAAGGCGGCGAAACCGTAATGCCTTACAACGGTTTAAAACCCGGACGAAAAATTAAATTAACAAATGAAGATTTTGCGCTGATCAACAGCAAGGTAAACCACATTGAACATTCCAGCGCCAGCTATAACGGACATGGAGCCAGCATGCTCACGTATAAAAAAAATCATGCATCGTTTACCGTGCGCCCCTGCATGCCTGATCATCATTATCTCGAAAATGCAACCATTGTGGAAGGGCGGTTTATCGATCAGCTCGACATCCGCGAATACCGGAAAGTATGCGCGATCGGGATGCCGGTAAAAGACGAATTGTTTAAAGCGGAAGACCCGATCAATAAATTTATTGATGTAGGCGGCACACCGTATAAAGTGATCGGTGTTTTTACCGATCCGGGCAATGGCGATAACGAGCGTATTTATATTCCGCTAACCACCTCGCAACGGGCATCCGATGGAAAAGAATACATCGATAATATCTGGTCGAGCATTGACGAGGAAGGCCTGGAAAAAAGTGATGCAATGGTCAGCCAGGCAAGAACATTACTGGCTGCAAAATATAATTTTAATCCCGCCGACCTGAACGCGATCCGCATCGAAAACTGGTCGGTGGAATACAAACGCATCATGAGCATGCTCAGCGGCATCCGCATTTTTATCTGGATCATCGGCATTCTTACGCTATTAGCAGGCGTTATAGGCGTAAGCAACATCATGATGATCATTGTAAAAGAGCGCACAAAAGAAATTGGTGTACGCAAAGCAATTGGCGCTACGCCTGTTTCCATTGTGATGCTGATTGTGCAGGAAGCTATTTTTATTACTGCTGTGGCCGGTTACACCGGTTTGGTATTGGGTGTTGTTGTGCTGCAGTTTTTCAGCAAAACGGAGGCTGATTTTTTCCGTCATCCCCAGGTGGATTTTAATGTAGCCCTTTCCGCCACATTATTGATTGTTGTTTCCGGTGCACTGGCCGGGTTGTTCCCCGCGCTCAAAGCAGCAAGGGTACAGCCTGTGGAAGCGTTAAGAAGTGAATGATGGCTAATTTAGGATTTGCTGATTAAGGAATTAGGATTTTGTGTTTGGAGTTTAGTAGTATTTAGAATTTAGTTTTTAGAAAATTTATAATTTATAATTCCGTAAGGATGTTTGACGTAGATAACTGGCAGGAAATATTCGCGACGATCAAAAAAAACAAGTTGCGTACTTTTCTTACATCCCTGGGTGTAGGCTGGGGGATCTTTATGCTTGTGATCATGCTCGGTGCCGGCAATGGCTTGAAGAATGGTGTGATGAATGATTTTAAAGGAACGGCCACCAACAGTTTTTTTATGTGGACGCAAAAAACCACAAAAGGATACAAAGGAATGAAGCCCGGCCGCAATTATAATTTTAACAATTCAGATGTAAAAGCACTGGAGCAGATCAAAGAATTAGCGGTTGTGTCGCCGCAAAATCAACTGGGTGGCTATCGCGGTGGTAATAACGTGATCCGGGGATTAAAGATCGGTAATTTTGAAGTGGACGGCGTGTATCCAAATTTTAACCAGGTTCAGCAGGTAACAATTACGGAAGGCCGTTTTATAAACGACAACGATATCCGCGAAAAAAGAAAAGTGTGTGTGATCGGTGCACGCGTGAAAGAAGTATTGTTTGCCAAAGATGAAATTGCGATTGGCGATTACATCCAGATCAATGGCGTTTATTTTAAAGTGATTGGCATTACTACTCCTAACGGCAGCGGCGATGATGCACGGCAGCAGTCGCAGCGCATCCAATTACCTTTTACAACATTTCAAAATGCATTTAATTACGGCGACATTGTCGGCGTATTCCTCATCTCTTCCCGCAAAAACATTCCGGCTTCGGTAGCCGAAGAAAAAGTTATGGCCATGGTAAAAGAGCGGCACAAAGTAGCGCCGGATGATAATCTGGCTGTGGGGCACTGGAACATGGAGAAACAATTTAATAAAGTAAACGGCTTGTTTATCGGGATTAATTATTTGGTGTGGTTTGTTGGCGTGGGAACGCTCATTGCCGGCATCATCGGCATCAGCAACATCATGTTGATTGTTGTAAAAGAGCGCACAAAAGAAATTGGTGTAAAGCGTGCATTAGGTGCAACGCCCGGTACGGTAGTTCGACAGATCATTTTAGAATCTGTTTTTTTAACACTGGTTTCAGGTTATTTCGGATTGGTGCTGGGCATTTTATTATTGGAAGGTGTCAATTCGGCGCTGGGCGACAGTGTGCCGATGTTTAAAAATCCTTCCGTGGATTTAAGCGCAGCCATCATTTCGCTCAGCATACTGGTGGTTGCAGGTGCGCTTGCCGGGCTTATCCCGGCGATACGCGCAGTATCGGTTAACCCCGTGGAAGCGCTCAGGGCAGAATAAATTGTAATAATAAATTAAATAAATTTTAAAATAAAAAGTATGATTTCTAAAATTTTAAAAATCAGCCTGGTGGTGTTTTTAATAGGGGTATTCGGTTTGACCATTTACTTTTTGTATCATAAATCCGCACAGCCCCCGGTGGTGTATCAAACCATCAGCCCTTTTGATACCCTGATCATAAAAAAAACGGTAGCCACCGGAAGTGTGATCCCGCGCCGGGAAGTAAATATGAAATCACAGGTATCTGGTATCATCGAAAAATTATTTGTGACAGCCGGTAAAGAAATAAAAGAAGGCGACGTGATCGCAAAAATAAAAATCATACCGAACATGATCAACCTTGCAAATGCCGAAAACAGGCTTAACCAGGCACAGATCAATTTTGATAATGCTCAAACGGAATACGACCGCAATGAAGGTTTGTTCAAACAAAGCGTCATCTCCAAAGCGGATTTTCAGCCTTATGAATTAAAAATAAAATCGTCGAAGGAAGAGCTGAACGCAGCGGAAGATAACTTACAGCTCATTAAAGAAGGTGTTACAAAATCAGCGGGAACAGCTACCAACACACTGATCCGCTCCACCATCTCCGGCATGGTGCTGGATGTGCCGATGAAAGAAGGAAGCAGCGTGATCGAAAGCAATACCTTCAATGAAGGAACCACCATTGCTTCGGTTGCTAACATGGGCGAAATGATCTTTGAGGGGAAGGTGGACGAGAGCGAAGTGGGCAAAATCCAGGAAGGAATGGACCTTGTATTAACGATCGGCGCCATTGATAAAGAAAGCTTTGCGGCAAAGCTGGAATACATTGCCCCGAAAGGCGTTACCGAAAATGGCGCAATCCAGTTTTTGATCCGTGCAGCGCTGACAAAAAACAACGGTACTTTTTTACGCGCCGGATACAGCGCCAATGCTGATATCATTCTTGCAAAAAAAGAAAAAGCATTTTCCGTTCCAGAAAGTGTATTACAATTTGAAAAAGAAAAAACATTTGTGGAAGTGGAAACCGCGCCCGACACATACGAAAAGCGCTACATCAAAACGGGCTTGTCGGATGGGATCAACATTGAAGTGCTGGATGGATTAAAAAAAACAGACAAGATAAAAGTACCGCAAATGGAAACGCCGGGTGGAGATAATTAAGTTTAAAGCTGCAGATTCAAAGTTTGCTATACGCAGATGCGGTGTGTGAAATGTTAATTTGGAAAAGAGTCTCTCTTTAAAGCTGCTATCCCTGGCGTGATCAGCGGGCTTATGAATGTTTGAAAAATCAACAATAAAATATACCGATCGGTATAAATATTATTCATGTGCTAATTGGGGAAGCACATCTCCCTCTAATCCTTCATCCCGGGCCTGATCCGGGATCTGTTCATTAGAAAATCAATTAAAGTAAATACCTATTTCTCCAAAATTTGTGTTGTGACAAATGTTTCTTATTTTTTATTAATTATTGATTTAGTATCCGGCTCATAATTCCCTTTTAAAACTTCTCTTATATCGGCCTGAAGTTTCACATAATCAATATTTTCAGTATAAGTATAGGCATAGAGCGTTCCACTTACTTCATTTGTTGCCGTATCCAGCCTTTTTGTTAATACATAATCAAATTTTATAGATTCGTCAATGTTATGAAACATGAGCACCTCCAATCTGTAAAGCTGGTCTTTGTCGGAACCATCCGGGTTGGTGCTGTATACATAATAAACAATTTTAGAAAAGCTTTTGGAGAACCTGTCTTTTGGCAATTCTTCATACCATTCATAACCCCAGATATTTTTGTTTTCCCATTTAAAAAAATTGAAGTTGAAATATTCGTCAATGCCAGCCGGAAGCTTTTTATCTTTATAAGCAGCGTATAAAATATTTTTATATTTTTTTGCATTATCCAGCTGCCCAAGCCCAAAGTAAGAAACAACAATATTTTTAGTCATCCAATATTCTCTCGCAGCAAATTTTTCATCAAAATAAGGTTTTCCTTTTTCTATTAATTTTAAGGCTTCCAGCCCATAATACAATGAGCTGTCAAACATTTCCCTGTCCCTGAAATTTTTCTCGATTTGGCTTGTAGCTCCAACATAATACCACATTATATAACTATACAATGTGTCTTTTTTGTCACATACCGGTTCAATTTTTTTGAAAATTTTATATGCTTCCCCGAAATTGTTTGCCTGGAACAAACTATCTGCTTTCTCGTATTTTTTTGAAATTTCAGTTTGCCCAACTGTTACCGTTGTAATTATCAGCAATAAAATTGTTGGTATTTTTCTCATGTTAGTCGTGTTTAGCCTCAGGACACTAAATATATTACTATTTTTTATTATTTATTAAGTCCGGGAGAGGAAAACAGGGGTTGCAGTGACAAATAAAAAGAGTAGTGATTTTTGATACCGGCTAATTACATCTCAAAAAAAAATCCCCGTCCTGCTACGGAAACGGGGATTTTTACTTTCAGATTGTCTTGCTCCATTTTGCACGTGGGAGATAATCCTGAAATACTTTTGCACTTCTATCTTAAAAAAAGAATGCCACATCAAAAGCACGTCTAATACCTCTTTGTTAACAGGCTTTTCAGAAACCCGGTTCTAACATACCGGGGAAAATTAATCCCAACGTGCATCACAATCTTCCGGTAATTTCTACAATTTACTTTTGCGCTGTTAATTTATTTACTGTTTGCAAGGTACATTTGTATTTGAACCAGGTAATCCAACATCAGGTAATTATTGTATGTAAATATCCTATCTGCCTGGAAATGATTGGAAGGCAACTTATCCGCATCGTTTTTATTCGCATTGTATTGACTGATCGTTTCGGTTAAATGTGTAAACAATTGTTCGCCGAAGTATCCCTGCTCAAATTCATGTCCCAGGTTTCCATCTTCCAGTTGCCCGCCTTCAGCATTCTGTAGAATTATTTTTTTAAGCTTTTCTGCTGTTTTGTAAACCTCCAATGCCAGTTGCGGATTTAGGGCTGCGGACTTTACCGTATTGTCTTGCAGCATTTTTGTAAGCAGGCCTTCGCTTTGCAGATAGGTGTACATTTTAATTTCTGTTTGCCGTGGCGGCGGGTTGATGTTGATCAGTGTAAACTGCAAACCTGCCACACCTACCAGGATAATTGTAGTTACAATTGTATTCAGCTTATTATCCGGGTTCCGGATCCCTGTAAAAAAATAAACAGGAATGAACAGGAAGAAAAAAATACTGAGTGACGAACCGCCTAATACATTAGCGCCGGGCCAGTGCATTACTTTAAACAGGATAAAAAGGCTTAATAAAATCCCAACAAAAGTGCCGATGCCGGTTACCAGCTTTTCACGGCCGGATTTTGAATCTTTGGTTTTAAGAATAAAAACCAATGGCAAAAATAAAAAGCTCATTGTCGTGATCGCTAAAAGCAATAATACCGAAGCACCCGGCCAATGCATAAATTTGAAAACGGAACCCGCAGCAAAAGCGGTCACGGAGAAAACTCCGCTTGCTATCATGAATTTTTTCATAGTATAGTAGTTTTTAAAGGTTAGTAACAGAACGGTTTCCTCCTCAATTTCTTTCAGCTCCTTTTTAAAAAAACGCGGGATTAACTGCTGATAAAACTGGTTGAAATTGCCGTCCGGGGGCAACTCGCATTCAACAATGCAACAGATATGATCCAGGAGGTTTAGCTGCAGGTCCTCCATCTCAACACCACGGGTTTTGATATCGTTGAGAATGTAATCAATCTGTTCGTCGGTCAATGCGTACATTATCCTACTTGCGGTTTAATGTCTAACAAAAATTTCATCGTGTCGATGAACTCTGCAAACTCGCTCACTTTTTGTGAAGCATTTTGTTTTCCTTTTGGCGTGAGCGTATAATATTTTCGTACACGCTTTCCAATGTTCACTACTTCCGTTGTAACGATCCCATCTTTTTCCAGTGCATGCAAAGTAGGGTACAATGCACCTTCCGTGATTTGGATCCTGTCGCCGGTTAGTTCTTTCACTTTTTGTGTGATCTCGTATCCGTACATTTGTTTTGTTTCGGATAATAACTTTAAAACGATCGTTTTTAAAGTGCCTTTTATTAGTTCTGATGAATACATAACACAAATATACATAAGAATATTATGCATTTACAAATCAGGCATTAAAGTAAATTGTAAGATATTGATTATCAATTATATAATTTTATTGCTACAGCTTTGAGAATTGGAAATTGAAGAAAAAACCAAGTTGGAAGATTAAGTATCGAATGTTGGATTTAGGTGTTAATGCTAATGCCCGGGATTGGGATTAGCACATCCCGGTAAACAAAAAATGCAGGCTATTGCCTGCATTCTCATTATTAAAAATAAAAAACGGATTGCTATTTCACCTTAAGCTCCACAAATTGGATCATTCCATCGGGCCCGCAATAGTTCAGCAGCAGCTTACCATCCGGTAAAATTATATCTCCGCTATAAGGGACAACTCCTTTTGCCTTATCATTTTCATGGAGCACTTTTTTAGTGCCGATTTTTCCATTGCTGTTAATACTATAACACACCATATTTGAACCGGAAAGTAATTTATCATATTGCAGGAATTCATTGCCGTTTATTACAGAAGTGTGGTCATCTGTATCAGGATCTGTATTTTTCTTTTCAAGCAGAATAAATTGCAGCGTGTTATTTATAAAGATGGTTTTATAATTACTGTAATCAGCATTGCGGTTAAAACCGTAATAAGAATAATTTGCTTTATTTGGTAATGTTTTATCCCAAAGGTACTCACCGGTCTTATCCATTTTAATAACAGAGATATCACAAGGATCATCAAAACCCGATCTTTTTTCCCCTACCAGGTAATACCCGTCTTCTGCCTCAAATACCTGTTTTATATTTTCCAGCTCTAAATGGCTCGGCTTCAGGTATTCCTTTTCAACCGTTGCCGTGCCTTTTGCCATGTTGATGCATTTGTACAAACATCTTGTTTGTGTAATGCCATAATAAATCACATCGCCATTTTTTAGCTGGCCAAAAAGGTTCCTGATGCTCTTGTCCTCTTCCGTCAGCTTAATTTCATTGGTCGTCAGCTCTTCCTGTTTGAATTTGCTATAACAGGTATTTGCACCAAGCACACCGCGGCTAGGGCCAATCCCCTGCCTGGCTTTATCATAATAGAGCAGCAAACAGGACATGTTTCCATTATTATCAATTAAATAATCGGAGGTGCTGATCCTGTAGGATTCCGTTTCAACCGGCAGGAACTTAGAATATAATTTCTCCCCGGTATCTGTGTTAAACCAAGCCAATTCGGTTTTCTCATATACCGCGTCGTTTGCATTTGTCCCGATTGCTTTTTTCCTCTCGCAGTAATTTGTGGAAGCCAGCATTACCATTTTTTTATCCGGTGAAAAAGCATATTCCATACTTCCCCGGAGCTCATAACCGGTTTCTTCGATAAGGCCGATCTGCTGCGTCGAAATCTCATTAAAATCCGAATCCAGTATTTTCAGGAAGATGTGGTAATCTCCGGATTGAAGCAATGAATAAAAAATAAGGATCTTATTGTGAACATAATAAAGATGTACCGAACAATGCCCTTTAAAGGTATTATAGGCATAAGGCCTGATCGGAATATTAAGATTTTTGGTAGTGGAAACATTCAGGTTGTTAATGTCTCCTTTATTAAAGGTGATCATAATTTCCTTATGAACATCCACTTTGTAGGTATAAAAGGAATGGTCGTCGCTTCCCATATAGGTAACGTTAGGAAAGCGGCCGTCAATGTGAAATGCAGTGCCTTCACTTGAAAAATCCTGCGCAAAAAGAGTAAAAAAAGACAGGAGTAAAAGCCCCAGTGCAATGAAACGTTTCATAATGATTTAATTTGGTTTTAGAGCGCGAATATATCGTAAAGTACAGCACAGGCTCCTACCACAGGATAGCTATTTTCCCCAGTTTTCCTTTTCTTCAGCCGTCCATAATTGCGGGAAGAAAATCCGTTTTTGGTAAGAAGGATGCAAATATTTTTGCCATTCGCTTCCGCCGGTTGCAGCCTTGTTTTCCCCTTTTGAGTTGAGGTAATAAGCGGCAGTTTTAATATGTGCCAGCGGCCAGATCACATTGTAGGTATGATCAAATTCGCGCAAAGCATGTTTTAATTCCTGTACATCCGCATCGTTTTGATCCAATGCTAAAAAGCGATTGAGGATAGTTTTCCCCTTGTATTTTGTTGCTGCCATTTTTAAAGCATCAATGTATTTATCTTCGAATTGCTGCAGCATCAGCGATTTTCTCCCGGTTTTGGGATCCACTCCCGCATCCTTCCAGTACAGTTGATCAAATAAGGTATCTGTATCCGTTTCCGATTCCATTTTTTCTTTCACACGCGTGTTCGTCAGTAAATGTAAGTTGGTGCAATAAATTTCCAAAAACCGGAACTGTGCCGACTGAAAACCGCTTGCAGGAGCCAATGACAGCCGAAACTGGTTGTACTGCTCATAATCCATTCCTTCCCGCATCACGCTGAAAGAGGCCGTAAGCACACCCGCATAACGGTTCACACGCTCCATTTTATCCTTAAAAACCGTGGTAGAAATTTCGGGATTATCAATTACCTGCTTTATTTCATGGGTGATCAGCTTCAGCAATAATTCCGTTACCTGGTGATACATGATAAAGATCGATTCATCCGGAAAATCGGTTTTCGGTTTCTGTAATGATAAAAGTGTTTCCACTTCAATGTATTCCCAATAATTTACCGGTTTGCTATGATACAAACCTTTTAAATACATGTTCGGATCCTGGTTCAGGTTTTTGTATTTTTCTTCAATATTTTTTAGGATATCCTCGTTGTCCATCTTGCCAAAAATTTTCCCCGAAGATAACACCTCTGCGTCGATTTTTTATATGAATTCCTCATTTTTAAGCTGCTTTGTTCCTTTTTGGAAAAAAAACAGTTTGTTTCTAAATTATTAAAGAATGCAGGATGATTTTTAGTTAAATTTTATTACCATTGCAGGATACTACTCCAATGAATAATGTTTAAAAGATTTTGGCTTTTTATATCCAATATAGGAATCGATGATTCGGTTGATCAGTTACAGCACAAAAGGATCAAATTATCCAACCAGCTGATTTTTTACTCTGCCATTTTCACCTGTCTTTTTAGCATTTTTTACTACTCCCTGGGTCTAAATAAAATAAACATCATCGAAGGTGCCTCAGTGGTGGTATACATTATCCTGCTATTGATTTCCCGCTTGAAATATTTTAAAACTGCCCGTTTTTTATTCATGGTGATCCTCAATGTCCACATGTTCATACTTGCACTTTGCCTGGGTTCCGGCTCGCAGATGCAATTTCTTTTTATTCCCATTGCTGCTGTTCCTGTGGTTTTTTACAACATACGAAGCCTGCTGTACATGGTTATTGGCGTGGGCCTGAGCCTGTGCTGTTTTTGCATCCTTTATTTTGTGGATTTTCACAATCCCCTGCAATTAAACATCAACGAAGGTTTGCTGTCTCACCTCCGCTTCCTCTTTAACATCACCGCCATTGTTGCCGAAGTGGTGGTGTTATATTCCATTGTGAGCAATTACGATCGCAGCGAACGCCGGCTGGATGAAAACAACGAGCTGCTGCAACAACAGTTTCAATCCATTTTCGAAAATTCCTTTGATGCGCTTTTCCTGGTCGACCGTAAAAACAGGGTGATCGTAAAAGCCAATAAAAGAGCGAAAGAACTTTTTGAAATGAATTCGGAAGAAGAGTTTTATACCAAATACGGATTGGATCTGCATAGCGAACAACCCAATGAAATGGAGCTGGAGCGCATGCGGCACCTGCTGCAGACAAAAGGTATTTTTGAAAATGAAGTGTTATACAAAACAAAAAATGGAAATCAGTTTTGGGGTGCGCTCGCCATCAAAGCCGTGCAGATTGGCAAACAGGAATACCAGTCGGTGCGCGTTACCGACATTACCGTAAACAAAAAAGCAGAAGCGCATGTGGCGGCTTCGCTGCACGAAAAAGAAGTGTTGCTTTCCGAGATCCATCATCGTGTAAAAAACAAC